>Ga0078972_1000414_pt1 | contig 176505 bp, 150 predicted proteins | sample YelNatPaOPGAMG01_FD_67568 | JGI IMG/M metagenome (GOLD analysis project Ga0078972, IMG submission 67568) | Hot spring thermophilic microbial communities from Obsidian Pool, Yellowstone National Park, USA - OP-RAMG-01 (SPADES assembly) (version 2) | ecosystem: Environmental > Aquatic > Thermal... | reverse complement strand
CCGTTGATCTCAGAAATGCGACAATTGCTCACATTTGAGAAACTGCCAGAGACAAGGATAGATTAAGTTGCCACGGGACGGCTTCGAGCTCTTCATGGAACGATCATTTCTCTAATGCCTTTTGCTTCCTTCGGCCAGTCTTCACATGGAATCAAAGCCGGGACAGCATTGATCTTTCCACCGAAACCAATGTTTCGAACGGTGAACATCTGTACAGGGTCTACTCTCACTTTCTTGAGTTTTTCAATAAAAATCCTCACCTTTGCCTTATCTGCAAGGTTCGCCACATACTTCGCAATTACATCATTCTTTTTCTTCTCGAGAGCAACATGTTTAATTAAATTTTCCTCAATTCTTATTGATGAGTCAGATTCTGAGGTTGAACGCGACTGAAGCCTGTAAAGAACATACTCACCAGCACTTTGCACAGGTCCGTAAATTGTTCCTGGTTGACTTTCCAAAAGGCCTATCCCGACAGAGCCGAGCAAGTATGCATTTTGTCTTAAGGTATCAACTCTTATTGCCATTCTCGAAATACTAGTATCAACAACACCGCGTCTCCTACTCAGGAGCTCATAGGCCTTGACTGCCGCATCAATGGTAGGCAAACGAAATTTTTCTACCACCATATTGACCTTACTAAGCTTGCTCGAACGATAATCTCTTACGAATTCGTCCAAATCCTTCTCTGAAAGTCTTACTGTATCGGTAATTGCTTTCCTCATTTCCTCAGCGAAATAAGATGTCATTATCATGTCAACATTGTGCTTAACCTCCGGTATATTTTCAAATCCCAAACTGCGAGCTTTCTCCGCAAGCAAATGGTATTCGACCAAACGTCGAAGGGCTGCCTTGAGTGCAAGCATTACACCTAACCGCGTAGTATCAGTTGACCTGAACTGGGCTTCTTCGAGGCCATTAACAGCACCGCGAAGCAGCACAAGCTGTGGATTTTTATCGGTCGCCGATCTATAGATTTTTAATAGTGGCAAATTGAGATCGGGATTAAGTTTATCTAGAAGACTGTCAGTCAAACTGCGATTAAGCAAGTAGATCCCCCCAATGTAAGTCGGGATCTCCTGTCTCAATATAGAAGTCAGCGAATCCGCCAACAAAGCTATCGCTGATGGCTCAATCGTCACTCTGACCTGACCAAATAAACTACCGATATACTTTTCGGTCCTTGCAATCTCTTCCCTGGTTTGCAATAACTTCCGCACAGCAATCTCTTTTTGCTGTCGCGACATCCTTGAAAATTCAGAATCATATTTTCTTTCAAGTATCTTTATTACGATAAACTGACCTTCTCCTCTTATTGGCTCTGTCATATATCCGGCTTCTTTCCCCCAAAAAGCATTTTCCTGGCTTTCAATAAGCATTCCGTATCTTACGGTGGCTGTATCGCTATAAATTCTGTTCATAACTGCCACCGCATTAAGATTGGTTGAATCAAGAGTGCGACATTGCTGATAAAAAAGGGCAGCCGCAGTACTGTCCCTGAAATGAAACACCAGAACCTTATAAATATAGCTCGCATTCAATAAAGCTCGACGTACCTGGTCATTTGTTATTTGAACTTTACTCAATATCTCTTTTCTATAAAGGACGTCACGCAAATAAGTTTCAACAGCACTTTTTTCCAATTGATGTGAATCAGAATTAATGTATTTGCCCGATTTAATTCCTTCATCAGCTAATAGCATTTCAGCTACCATTGACAAAAGAAATCTTTCCTTTATCGCATCAATGCCGGAAACAGCCTCTTTCCCGGGATAAATAGAAAGGTCGAACCTCTCTTTGAACTCAGATGCAGTGATTGACCTCCCATCAACAAGAGCAAGTGTGTCTCCGCTACTATTGTTCACAATCCCATAAGTAATATTCACTGTCATTAAAGACAGCACCATAAAAAAGAATAAATGAATAAGTATTCTTGAGAGGCTCATTCTAAATCTGGAGTTCTTTCTGGCACTGTCATAGATTTGGGAACTTTGATTGAAGTTGAAATTACATCTCGTGAGTTACCCCCTACAAAGACATCAAAATCCCCGGCCTCGACAACCCGTTTCATATTTGAATTTATGAACGATAGTTCATATGGTGTCAATCGAAATCGGATTCTCTTCTTTTGTCCAGGTTCAAGAGAGATTCTCTTGAAACCCACCAGTTGCTTAACCGGCCTTGTAACTGAAGCGCATCTTTGATGAATGTAAAGCTGAACTACTTCGTCCCCTTCCCTGTCACCTATATTAGCGATATCCACTTTTACTTCAAAACAGTCCTCAGAGCCCCGCACTGGTGAAGCAACAAGATTGGAATACTTAAACTTTGTATAACTTAAACCATATCCAAAGGGGAACAGGGGCGATGAAGGAAGATCGATGTATTTCGAGGTAAAGTGATCATCGCTGGATGGTGGCCTACCAGTGTTCATATGATTGTAATAAATAGGTACCTGTCCAACCACTCTTGGAAAAGTAACGGGCAACTTACCCCCGGGATTGTAATCTCCAAATAGGACATCAGCTATTGCATTGCCGGCTTCAGTTCCCAAAAACCAGGTCTCCAGAATTGCCGGGACGTGTTCGACAGACCAATCCACTGTCAGCGGTCTTCCATTCATAAGAACCTCAACCAAAGGCTTCCCAAGTTCCATAAGTTTACGCACCAATTTTTCCTGCAGCCCTGGGATGTTTAAATCTGATCTCGATTCGGCTTCACCACTCATATTGCCAGCTTCACCAACAACAGCAATCACAACATCAGATTTACGCGCTATCTCCAGTGCCTGATTGAACAGAGCTGTGGAGGTATCGGTAATTCCACATCCTGGAGAATATAGCACTTCAATGTTTTTACCAGCCCTGTTCCTTATTCCATCCAGCACAGTCACAGCCTCTTCGGGGTTCCCTTTGCCTGCCCAGCTGCCAAGTATGTCGGTTTGACTGTCGGCTAATGGACCTATCACAGCAATTCTTTTAAGGTCTCTTGACAGTGGAAGTAAATCTCCGTCATTCTTCAAGAGTACAATTGCCTCCCTCGCCTCATCGCGAGCTAGCTTCCTATACTCAGGTAATAGCAAGCTCCCATTTGCAGTAACTGTGTCAGCATATGGATTTTTAAAAAGGCCTAATCTCAACTTAATCCTTAAAATTCTTCTAACCGCATCATTTATGACACTTTCAGGAACCTTTCCCTGCCTTACAAGTTGCAAAAGGTGGTTGTGATAGGGTCCTACCATATCCATATCTACACCCGCCATGACAGCTTTAAGGGCAGCTTGAGAGGAATCGCAGGCAATTCCATGATTAATTAACTCCGCAACGGCATCCCAATCACTTACTACAAAACCACTAAATTGCCACTCCCCCTTTAGAATTCCCCTTATAGCAAATTTGTTTGCAGTTGCAGGTACCCCGTTCAAATTATCGAATGCACTCATGATCGTCCCCGCGCCAGCATCTACGGCGGCCTTGAAAGGGGGAAGGTAAACTTCCCGAAGTGTCCTCTCGCTAACCTCGGCAGTGTTGTAATCTCTCCCACCTTCTGCAGCACCATAGGCTACATAATGCTTGGCGCAAGCGAGCAATTTACTTTTAACCGACAAATTAGTTCCCTGGTATCCCTCCACTTTTGCCTTTGCCATCATCATCCCGAGATATGGATCCTCTCCAGCTCCTTCTGCTATGCGACCCCATCGAGGATCACGTGCAACATCCACCATTGGTGAAAATGTCCACCTGATTCCCTGAGAAGAAGCCTCCTTGGCAGCAACTGAAGCACATAACCTTACAAGTGATGGGTCCCAAGTACTCGCTTCTGCGAGAGGTATTGGGAAAATGGTGGAGTAACCATGTATGACATCGAGCCCAAAGAGTATCGGTATGCCAAGCCTGGAATGCTTAACCGCTTCTTTTTGAAGCTCATTAATCTCACCAGGTGAAACTACATTCAGAAAGGAACCAACGAGACCTTTTCTGGCCAGTTCTTTTCCTTGGTCGTTAAAGCCAGAATACTGGCACATTTGCCCAATCTTTTCCTCAAGGGTCATCCTTTTCAACAAATCATTAATTTGATCTTCAGTAGTTGTATTTAGATTTAGGTAAGATTCACTGTACTTTTCTCCTTCCTTAAAACCAGAATCACCCTTTAGTCCCTGTGCCCAGGAATTCGTCAAAGTTGTAGCAATGAAGATTGATAGGAAAAGTACTGCTGAATAAAGATTGGTTCCAATTGAACTTCTGAAATTCCAAGAAGTCATTATAAAGATTTCTCCATTCTGTTAATTGTTTGAAATTCCATTTCGGTTACATACTTTAGTTTTGCTTGGAATTGATCCTCCCTCCACCATAATAATTTATCAAGTTGATCAGGAAAAGCTGTGCAACTGGATCCGGACGACGAGCGTATAGCTTCGCATAGCTCATGTCATTGGGAATCAGCCTGCCGTTGATCTCTATGCTCGAAATTACTATCGCACCTTCACCAATTTGCTTCTCTAAGAACACTGGTCTGTTCAATCCTATTCCAGATTTGGCTAACACATTATAATGAGAATTAATTTGTAAGTCTACCTCTGGAATCATCTCTCCGCCATAGCCTCCATTGAACATTCTGAGATCAACTTTTCTAATACCAGTCCATACAGGGTGGGATAAATCAACTGGAACAACATAGGAATCATACCCACCACGATCAGTGTCCACTCGCGGTAAAACTTTAACTAAAGTGCCATCAGGCAATAGAAATTCCATCTGATTCTGAATTTCTTTTTCTGGCTCCATTAAAAGAAGGATTCCACCGTTATAGACCCAGGATTTTATCTTGCTGTAATGATGTCTATAATCCGCAGCAACTTGCATTGAACCAGCAACAATGAGAATATCCATTGAACTGTCCAACTCCCCATCAAATCTGCAGATGTGAAAACCAACGGAACTTAGATATTCGCTAATTTCATCAGTTCTGTCGAACATGCCGACTTTGATTTTAGTATGCGTTTCATCAAATCCAGGCACTGGATAAACAATGGCTAACTTCTGGCTCTTCATTGAACGATGAGTGCTAACATCCTTTGCGACAGCATATACATAGTAGTCTCCGGGATTTTCTGGAAAATTCAAAACAAGTTCTTTCGTTACATGCGACAAAGCCGCCAAGTCAACATGAATGCTTTTACTTGACAACAATTCTCCATCCATGCGCTTTAGACCAAATTCAAGTTTGCTTTGAACATCATGATTGTAGTCATTGAAGATGTGTACAACAACCCTTCGCTGTTCGCCAACATAAAAATGCCTATCCCACAGCTCTATACTTACGCCAACAGGTTCAAAAGCGTTTTTGAGAGCCATCATTATAGGCTTTGGCTTCAACTTCGCTATTTCCCCTTCAAACCAATGAGATGTCGGCCCCTGATTCGCACTGAGGTAAACAAAAGGCTGAATGCATTTTACATCAAGCCTCCGGAACAATTCAGTCAACTCAGACGCAAGGAATGATTGATGAGTGATAATTTCATCTCGTGTACAATCTTCACCAAGCCAGCGCGGAATTATATCCTTCATAAGACCTGATGGATTATAATCCTTGTCAAGCCACCACCACAGGTATTCATTTATCTGCGACGGGTAATCAGAGTGTTGAATTTTATCAAGCGACCTGGAATATCCAAAACTACGGTTTATTAAAACTGGTCCAAGGGAATAGATATATGTGTGGTCCTCAAAAAAATCAAAAGATTCCCACGGCCTCGTTGGGTCTAACCTTTTCATTGCTGGGATTATTTCGTTTTGAACAATTTCGTCAGTTGACTCATTCAGTGGGTCCCAGATAACTATACTTGGATGATTCCAGTTATCCATCAACCATTGGGAAAATTCGGATATGATTTGTTCCCTCGAACCAGATGCTCGCCAAAACTGCCACTCATCCTGTATTAAAATCCCACCCTCGTCAGCAATGTCATACCATCGATTATACATATGACCTAAGTGAGCTCGAAAGAAGTTGAAATTGTGCTCCCTTGGAATCTCTACAAGTAACCTTTTAACCCAATCGAGCTGCCATGGAAGGCGACCTCTATCAGGATCTGAAAGAAATCGGTGAAACGCAATATTACTTCCCCTCAGCAAGATTTTCTGACCATTCAGATAAAAATCAGAACCATCAATTCGAAATTCTCTCATTCCAAAAGACGTTTGAGCCTGGTCGTAAACTTCACCGTTGGTATCTTGAAGGGTAATAACTATCCTGTATAAATTTGGCGAGTTAGGAGACCAAATTTTCATTTTATTTAAAAAGAGGTGAACTGTAGTTAGCCGAGTATCATTCCCTGAAATATTCATGTCGAATGTCCTGCGAGCAGATACAAATCCAGTTTTATTTTCAACAACCGTCACATGTGCTATAATATGCTCAGAGTTAAATGAAAGATTTTCAATCCATAAATTTGCTCTTAATTCTGCACTTGAAATATTCGGAATCGCCTGGACTATCTTAACTCTTATTTTGTTAACAAAACGCAATTCAACATCTCCCCATATCCCAGGAATAAAGGAAATGCGTTCCTGGTCATTTCCAACAGCACTTTCTGGCGGGAGTGTCGATCTATTCCCAACCCTTACCTCTACAACATTAATCGAATTGTATCGAAAAAATTTTTCTATTCTGTATTCTTGCGATGTGTAACACGATATTGATTCTCCAACATAATTGCCGTTGAGCCAAACAGCGGTGCCAAACATGCTTTGCTCTATTTTAAGAAAAGCAGCTTTCCCATAGGCTTCTCTGGGCACAAAAATTTCTTTCCTGTACCAGTGATAATTAAAATTCTCCCAGGCATAATGTGGGACGGAGCAATCGACAAGTGAAGGGACCTCAATTGAATGAGTGAACCTTGAAGGGGGATTGTTCCTCTCCCCAGGCTCAATTTGCCATGACCCATTTAAATTAATTACATACCTTTCCACCGATAACTTATTACCCAAAGATACGCCTTCTCCCTTAATCAAATATGTTCAAAAACTTAATGTACCATTACTCTTTAAGACTCCCCGCAATTAACCCTGTGATATAGCTTTTTTGAAGCAAGAGAAACAAAATCATTATTGGAAGCGTAGTCACTACCGAGCCAGCCATCATTAATTCTGTGTCGGGAGCGTGCTCACCCATCAAGTTTGCCAGGGCCACAGGGAGAGTATACATTGAATCCTTGTTCATAACAATAAGTGGCCACATAAAATCATTCCAGGTACCCAAAAAAGTGAAAAGTCCAAGAGTGACGAGGGCCGGGCGCGTAAGAGGCAAAATTATTTGCCAGTAAATACGAAAATCGCTACAGCCATCAATCCTGGCGGAATCAATTAAGTCGTTAGGTATAGTTATCATATACTGTCTGAAGAAAAAGATGCTAAAGGCACTGAAAGTGCCAGGTAAAATTAATGCCCAATAAGTGTTAAGGAGTCCCAAGTTTCTTAAAATTAAAAAGACTGGAAGCATTCCTACCTGTCCAGGTACTGCCATTGTTGCTAAAAAAGTAGAAAATAAAGTCCTCTTTCCCTTAAACACATACTTCGCAAATGCAAAGCCCGCTAATGAATTGACAGTCAGGCTCGACAAAGTTAGCAGGCTTGCGACTGCAAGACTGTTTAAAAAGTTCCTTGTAAAGTGAAGACGCTGGAAAAGAATTTCATATTGTTCAAGGGTAAAATGCCGTGGCATAAATCGCGGTGGGTATGAAAAGGACTCTCCTGAACGCATAAATGATGTAGTAATCATCCATATGAAGGGTATGAGGATCACAATCGCTGACACAATCAATGCAAATGTAAATAACAAAACCTTGTATTTTCTTATACTCATGTTTGTTTTCCCTGACTCTGTATTCGCATTTCGATAAGTGTCAGTATCAATATTATTCCAGCTAAAACAAAAGCTATTGCAGTTGCATATCCCATTTTCCAGTAGCGAAATCCCTCTCGATACATCAACAGTACGATCGAAAGAGTAGAGTTCATCGGCCCTCCACCAGTCATTATGAAAGGCTCTGCAAATAGCTGCAAATATCCAATAAGCGTTACAACTGTAACAAACAGTGTTGTCGGGGCAAGCATTGGCACAGTAATCTTCCAAAACTTTTGAAGTGTCCCTGCTCCATCAACTTCAGCAGCCTCATACAATGTATTCGGAATAGTTTGCAGCCCCGCGAGAAAAATCATCATGGTGTAACCAAAATTTTTCCAGACAGCAAACAAAATTATAGCTGGCATTGCCCAAACAGGATCACTCAACCAGTCGCGGGCATGAACGCCAACAAAACTCAGAGCATAGTTCAACAAACCAAATCTTGGGTCGTAAATGTATCTCCAGACGACTGAAACGGCCACAAGTGTTGCAACCACAGGAGCAAAGTAACTCAGCCGCAACAAAGACTTAAACCTGACCAACTTTGAATTGAGGAATATGGCAGAGATTAGAGCTACAAAAATCGTAAGCGGACCAGCTACAACAAGAAAGTAAAGAGTGTTAAGTAACGACTTCCAGAACAAAGGGTCGGAAAACAAGTTCAAGTAATTTTTTAGCCCAACAAACCTCGCATATTTTAAATTGGCAATCGAATAAATATCGAAATCAGTAAAACTCATAAAAAATGCAGCCAGAACAGGTATCACAAAAAAGATTATGAGAAGTAGTAAAGATGGGGTTAGGAAGAGATATGGTGCATTAGCAATGGTTTTACTTAAGAGACCTCTTCCACTGCGCAACATTGATTAATTACCAAGTTTAAACATACGTTTAAGCCATCTCCTCTTCTCAAGAACCCTGTTGATGTCCTTATCCATTCCTTGAACTGCTCGAGAAAGCGAATTTTTACCGAATACTGCAGTCTCAATCCACTGTCCCATCTTATCAGTTACCTGTTCCCACTCAGGGATTCGTGGGAATGGCCTGGATGACTCAAGCTGAGTATAAAAGGCTGAAATCATTGGGTTGTCAAGAAGAGATGAATCTGCAAAGCTTGATTTTTGGTACCACGCACTCTTAACTGCAGGTAAGTCAAATGTGGCATAATAGAACTTGCGCTGGATTTCTGGTCTGGAAAGAAATTCAATTAGTTTCCATGACTCATCTTTTACTTGCGAATTATTAAAAATCACCAGACTGCTTCCCCCGGCATTTGCATCCCTGTTCTTGTTTAGAGGTAATGGGGCAACTGACCAGCCACCGGAGAGGTATCCAATTCGATTGCGAAGCTCGTTTATGTTCCACGGCCCACTAATAAACATTCCAATATATCCCGAGCCAAAAGCTTGATAAAGATTGGTTGTAGCGTTTGTTTCCTTCGGGGCATAGCCAAGTTGAAAAAATTTGAGATAGAACTTAAAAGCTTCCACATCTTCCGGCGAAGTTACATTTGAGTAGCAATCATCGTCCTTTAGAATCTTTCCTCCATTTTGCCACACAAAAAAGATTTCGACCCACTCAAGGCTGGGATTTACAGGGAGGTAAATTCCATAACTTTCCCGACCATTTAATTTCGTGGAGTATTCTTTAAGAAGTTTAGCAGCTTTCAAAAGTTCGTCCCATGTACGGGGCGGATGATTCATCCCTGCCATAGTTAACAAATCTTTTCGATAAAAAAGTGCTCGTGTTTCAACATACCATGGTATTCCATAGACTTTCCCATCAACGCGGTTCGTTTCCCATATCCCACTGAAGTAGTTGTCACTCTTAACTACAGAAGATGTAAGAATCAAACTGTCGAGTGGATATAATGCCTTCATTGCCTGTAATTCAGGAATCCATGTATTACCAAGTTGACAAATGTCGGGTGTTGCGTCCCCAGCGTATGCCGTCAAAAGCTTGTCGTGTGCTGATCCCCATGGTATAACCTGCAAGTCAACAACAACATCCGGGTTTTCAAATTCGAATTCTTTTATCAAATGACCAACATTTTCCCCTTCCGAGCCCATTGCCCAGAATGTCACAACTTTCCGTGTCTCCTTCACAGAACCACAGCCTGAAGCCCAGAAAATTGGAATGAGATAAAGTATCCACAAAATCACATGTCTTTCTGGTGAACAAACCTGGGCATTCAATTTCTTGTACAGCATGTAATCAAACACTGATATTAATACATTAACTCAACAACAACGTGCGTAGTTTGCGGTTTGAGTGTAACTAAATTCCTATCGAATCTCTTAATCAGGGCGCCTTCAGTATTTACGTCCTTAATGGGGATTCCATCAGGAGAATGAACAACAATATTACAATGCTTAACCTTCTGGCCAATGTCGATGACATATATTACACTGTCACTGAGCTTATGAATTTCATAGCTAATTTTTCCATGGTATGTTGGAATATTCTTTACTGATATATTCCTGCCATTACTTAGCCAGATCATGGGAATTCCCGCACCAATATGAACAGTTGAATCGTCATCATTTTCATACACAAAGAAAGTTCTCACTGAACGCAAAAACTCAGCGCCAACCCACGCATGCGGCAAATCACCAATGAACTTAGGAGAGCTGCGGTCCTTCCATACTACCTCAGCCCAACCGTTCCAGCTCTCAGGTCGCCGGTAAATCATAAAATACTTAAGTAGTTCATATGCCCTCCGAGGTTGACCCATTTGAATTAGTGATCCTATTATTCTCATTTCATAAGGTGTGAAATCACTCCAGTTTACTTCATCCCTCTTCCTCTTTTCAAAGTAATCGTAATACTTATCAAAAGTGTTCTTAAATAACTGATGAAGGGGGGAATAAAACAACCCGACAGGGTCTATCCCTATTGATGTCGACGTAGGATCAAAATCACCAAGTTCAACACAGCCGGGCATATAGGAAATCTTCTTCAAGTGCATTGCAAGCTCTATTGATCTAATCAAATCTCCCTCAAAATTATCTCTTTCCTTTTTTAGGCTCACTTCCAGATCCCTGTCGCCCAGCAAATAAGCAATGCGCGCGGCATCTTTTAATCCAAGAAACGTGAAAAAATCATCCCAGTATGAATGCTCGGGTTTGTTCGAGTAACCTTCGTGACTTATCGATTCTGGAACAAGCCCATAACATGCTCTGTCTTCATCCGTACCACTGATATACTTCTCTGTCATCCTCTTTGATCGTAAGTAATTAATGTAATTGACGACCCGCTTAATTACCGGCAATTTTCGCCTTAACCAGGTTGTATCGTGTGTAAAATTAAAGTATTGCATTGTTGCATAAATAAATTCCCCGTGACTATCATTTTCTGGCACGGGGTCGCCACCACGTGAATCAACAACGCAGGGCACCTTACCATTTCTCCCAATGAATTTAGAATACCAATCGATGAATTCCTCCACCTCTTTTGTAAAACCAAACCTCAACAGGGCAGCCGAGATCAACGCCCCATCCCGAATCCATGACCTATTGTATGACCGTGAGCCTGGCTGTAGCGCTGGTCCGTTGCGGGATATCAAAATATACGCAAGATTTGCTCTTATTGTGTTTAAAAGACCCTTTTCTTCTTCAGGTAAATCAAACTTCACCAGATTTAATTCACGTTTCCAGTAGTCTTTAATGCTGTCCATCAGTTGTTGAACAAGAATTACAGGATCCCTGACATAAGTCGTAAAAGGAAAACCATCGCTATGAAACGGACTTATCAGGTCAAATTCTTTTACAGCTCCTGGTTTCAATGCAAGCTCATATTCCAGTGCTGCAGATGCACGATCAAAATGGTCGACAACAGATTTAGAACCCGGCAATTTACCAGTGGATATATATTCAATAATGTCTCCATGATCGAATGTAGTGGCACCAAAATTATTGGGGCGAGTCAAAGCGACCAGAGATCTTTTTTCACCGTTGACACTCACAGCTCCCTTTTCATAGCTGATATTTGTAATTTTCGTAACACCACCGGGGTTATTTAAAAACTGCCAGGGGGGGTTAACCTGGAAAGGTCGTATTGCGACAAAGAGTTTCCCATTTATATCAGTGGAACCGCGGTTTTTTACGCAATACCTTTCAATAATTGCTGACGAGCCTGGGGGGCCTATCGCATATGCTGTAATATTCAGCTCAAGTGAGCCTCTTTCCCATTTAACGCTGGGAACGGGGATGTAGCCATCGAGAAGACTTTGGGTGGTATTGACATCAGCCCATGTAACTAATGAATCATTAATGTAAATAAATGGTTCAAGCGAAAAACCCGACTTACGAACCTCAATTTGCCCTTCCTCATTCATCAGTCCGCTTTGCGTGTCCCCATTAATTCCCAGTAGGGTCCAGTATGTTTGTTTCCCATAAAAATACTTCGGATACCAACCTGGAGGAGATACCTGGGCAAGCGAGTCAAAAAAGGAGTTCAAAGAACTGGCAAAATCAGCAGTATGAAGTCTAACATCAGCTACAGCATATATGCTTCCAGAATTTGGTTCGAGAAACACAAGCTTGATGAAGCGGGTAACTGTCTCCGGTAGGTAAATGTTGTCCACTCCACCATTCCCATTGATTACCCTATAAGCTCTGCTCCAAATCTTTCCATTGTCTGATAGTTCAACAAAGTAATCACGAGCAAATTGATCACAATGCCATTTCAGTGTAATGCCTCCAACTTCTCTCAACATCTGACAGTCTAGTATCAACCACTCTTTTTTGCTATGACCGGAGCTTTGCCAGTAGGTCGACGACAAGGTATCGATTGCAGAGCTGGGAGGGTGACCGGGGACAAAACTTGATCCTCGTACCAGAGGATCAGGGTAGTGAGTAGAATCGGGTGGAAGCGGCTGTAACTTAAAGTCATCAATGTAAATTGTGCCCGATCCGCCTTCACCCGAAGAGACTACAAACTGTATTTTTGCAACCTTCCTTATGATTCCGCCACCGGATGGACCCCATGCAAAGGTGATATCCTTTTTACGTATGGCGCGCTTCGTCCACTTTTTTGGATAGTCAATATTTAGTTCTTTTACCCAAAAAACATTTCCAACTGAGTCAATTAGTTTGAACTCAAAATTGTTTAAAGGGGTTTCCCCTCGATACCAGAATGTAAACCTGTAATTGCCGGGAAGTTCGATATTAAAATCCTTTTCAGCAATAGCATAGCCAGTTCCCTTCTTAAAATTGAATCTTATTGCAAGTGCTGATCCTTCGAAGCCCGGCACTTTTTTGAGGGACATCTCGACACCTTCGGAGGCAATTTCATGCCATCCCGACAATGAATTAAAATTATCGAGTGAAATGGCCTCCCCACTTATTGATTGCAAAGAAAAGAAATTAATAATTAAAAGAAAAAACGCCTCGATCATTTATAATCACCCAACAACCACCCACCAGAAAATCCAGCAGCTTTTAAACCTTTTACAATATACTTATTCTTTCTCATAACCTTCCAGACAAATCCACTTCTATAGTTTTCGACCATGATTAGGATTGGACCCTGATCGATTCCCAAATAATCGCGGTCAAACCATCCCTCTCCATCTTTCGAAGGATAGGTCGGATTAAATGCATCAACAAATCCATATTCACCCCAGACTTTGCTACCATATTTTCGTTTCATTGCCTTGAGAGTCGGTATGCAGACTTCCGGTGCGAACGGTATAGATCCACCTGCAGCTGCAGGGGTAACAGTACCATCATCGTTTATCCAGTCGAACGACACTCCGTGCGCAGTGTAACCATGGAAGGACCTCTTGACACCGTTTATGACAATCGTTGTGTCACCGGGTCCATCAGACGCCGTAAACCCCCAAATTGAGTCACTGTAATCTTTGTAATGAAAAGGATTATCAATTGCGTAGTCGCGTTGAGACAGTGTAGCACGCCTGGAGTTTTCAAAATAGTCAATCCCTTTCCGACTCATGTATGCATCCCTTATGCCACGAAAATCTATCCAGCACTGAGAATACTGGTGTCCAAAAAGAGGGCCGAAGCTGATGAATTCTTTCCCAAAGTATTTTGCCCAGACGTAGGTTTTCGTCCACGCTTCCCACGCAGTTGAGTCTATCGGAAAAGTTGGAGAACCCAGTGCAAGTATGTACACAAGTGCTCCTTCGTTTAAGCCCTGCCAATCAAGTGGAGCATATCCTTCTTCCGGTGTCCACCCCATATTTATAAGAGGCTTATCCCTCTGCATGAAATACCAGTCCATACGGCGATAGAGCGAATCAGCAAGTGCACGTATTTCTTTTTCAGGTGGATCATCCCTGTCAAAATAGGTCTGACAAAAGAGAATCCCGTACATTAAAATAGCAGAATCAACGGATGATAATTCAACGCTGTCAAACCTTCTTCCATTTTTGAAATCAAGAAAATGGTAATAGAAGCCTTTGTATCCGGTAACATTAGATCTGTCTGGACCCATTTTAGCATTCCAGAAGAATTTCAGTGTCTTCAGAACACGCTCGACGGCCTGACGCCTGGTAATATATCCTCGTTCAACCCCGATTGGATATGCTGTCAACGCGAATCCAACAGAAGCGATACTCGAAAACGTTTTTGTCGGATACCGATCTGGGGTTAGACCATTTGACGTGTCTGTTGTCTGCCAAAAGAAGTTAAACGTGCGATGCTCGAGTTCCTCAAGAAACTGATCATCTTTGTCCTGCGCGTAAGTACTGATTACGCTAACTAAAATCAAGAAGAGAAGTGGAGTATTCTTCTTTATCATGTAGCACTCATTTTAGCAGGATCATTTTCTGAAAAAACCTCGAGCCACCCACGACTAATGAGCAAAAATATATCCCACTTGGGTAATTGATGGCATTAAATATGGTTGAATATGTCCCTGGAAGCTGTACGCCGTCATATAGTTCCTCCAATCTTCTCCCGAGAACATCGTAGACCACTATTGTTACATGACTTTTTCTGGTGACGACATATTGAATTGTAGTATTAGGGTTAAACGGATTTGGATAATTTTGAAACAAATAAGGAGTGGGGGCAAAGCCTGATTTACCTTGTCTCACCTCTGTAATTGGTGAAAAGTACAAAGCCTTCAACCCACGTTGAATGTCTGTATTTTCCATAAAGATATTCCAGACCTTTGCTGTTCTATAGTTTTCAATCATAATTGCAATTGGCCCTTGATCGATTCCAATATTATGATCGTCAAACCATCCCTTTGTTGGATTGAAAGCGTCAGCAAATCCATAAGGTGTTGCTAACTTTGACCGATAATTGTCGTAAATTGCACGCAGAGCTGTAACTGACTCCTCGGGAGTAAAAGGAATAGATCCTGCTGCCGCTGTTGGGGCGATAGTACCATCATCATTTTGAGCAGGTGGACCACCGCGTGCCATGTAATATGATGGTGGAGGGCCATCGCAAGCAGTCAATCCCCAAATTGAATCGCTATAAGCAACAAAATGCCCTGGATTTTCTGCGCAATAGGCTCTATTTGCTAGAGTGGCTCTCCTCGAATTTTCAAAGTACGTGATGCCTTTCTTACTCATCCAGGGATCATTGATGTTACGATAATCAATCCAGCAATGAGAATATTGATGACCAAAGAGTGGTGGAAAGACGACGTATGAGTAACCGTAATATGTTCCCCACTGATAACCACTTGTCCATGTAAGGTACAAATCGCCAGCATTAGCAGGATGTGTTGGAGACCCGGTAGCTAAGGTATTCATTATCATTGCCTCACAATAGCCTTTCCACCAGCTCACATTATTAAACCCATTATCTGGCGTCCATTCCATATAAATTCCCCCGTGATTGGCGGTTGCTTCCATCCATCTCCAATCCACACGATCATAAATGGAATCCGCTAAGGAACGAATCAGCTGATCAGTGGAGTCAGGAGTATTGAAAAATTCCTTGACATAAATCACACCTGCAAGGAGTAAACCTGTATCAATTGATGAAAGTTCTGAATTCCGGGCTCTAAGTCCAGTTTTCATATCGAGAAAATGATAGAAAAACCCTTTATAGCCAGCATATCCCGTTGAACCGTCTCCTTGAGGCAATGTCCAGAAAGTTTTCAATGTATTTAAGACTCTCTGTTGGCCCGCATCTCGGGGAATCCATCCGCGATCTATCCCAATACAAATAGCCGTAAGCCCAAAACCAACAGATGCAATGCTGCATGGTGAATCCTGAGTGCTTACGTCCTTTATTAGGCCGTTCAACGGGTTTGCTTCGTACCAGAAGAAGTCGACTGCCGCATGCTCCAGGAAATCAAGAAGCTCATCATCGGAAAGGAAATGAGGAATGACACGGACGTTATTTGAAGAATCACTCTCCTGCCCGGTCACACTAACTGCCGTTACGTAATAAAAATAAGTCGTGTCATTATGAACTGTTACATCGGCAAAACCAGTTATCGATAGTCTCTGCTGGTTTACCTTTGAGAAGCTTCCTGTCAACCCTGTGCGTCGATATACATTATAGCCTATAACACCAGGATCATTGGATTCGACCCAGTGTAAAACCACAAGCTGATCTGCACCCACAGCTACAGTTGCTTGTGGCGGAGAAAGAGCAAAAATAACTGACACTGGAATTAGAAGACAAAATGTTTCCAATAGATATAATCTCATCTTATCCTCATTCTTGATCCTTACCAAGTGTAATTTTAACATCATGTTCATCGCTGTCGTCAAATGGAGGGATGATGATTCCGCTTCCGGCCTTTGTAGCACCTTCAAATTTTTGGCCATCCACAAGAACACTAATCACTCCACGGCTAACATGCTCAGGATTTACAACCTTTATATTAAATGCAGAATTTCTGAATTGTCGGGTGACGGTGAAACCTTCCCATTCTCTGGGTATGCACGGATCAATCAAAAGTCCATCTATTACTGGTCTAACCCCGAGAATATATTCAAGACCTGATTTAAACAACCAAGCTGCGGATCCTGTATACCACGTCCAGCCACCCCTACCATAAAAAGGTGAATCTGGGCCATCTATATTACCTGGCGTAACATAAGGCTCGGCAAAATATTTGTCCGGATCTTCAGCCCTCTTGACTGGATTGATCTTCGAGAACATCCGATATGCTGCATCTCCTTTCCCAAGAAGTGCTTCAGCAATTACCGCCCAGGTTGCTGCATGAGTATAAACACCCCCGTTCTCTCTCATTCCTGGTGAATACCGTGTTAGATATCCGATTTCAGGATCGGGAGTTTTGTAAGCTGGGTACAGAAGAAGTGGCCCTATTTCCTTTTCAAGGTACTTTTCCACAGAAAGCATTGCTGCCTCAGCACGATCTCCCGGTGCAATTCCAGAAATAACCGACCAGGTCTGGGCGTTCAAATGTATTTTCCCTTCTTTCGCATAGTTTGACCCAATCTTTTCACCTGTATCTTTTGTTGCACTCCAATACCATTTGCCATCCCATCCAAATTTATTTACAGCTCTTTGAATCTTTTTTGATGCTTTCAGGTAATCTCTAGCTAATCTTTTTCTACCCGTAAGGTTAAGTATGGCAGAATAATCTATCAGCACCTTGTAGAGAAATTCAGCTAACCAGATCGACTCACCTTTCCATTTCAACCCAACCGCACTTAGACCATCGTTCCAGTCACCTGCACCAATTAAAGGCAATCCACGAGAGCTTAAACGAGCCAATGCTCGATTAATTGCACGATTACAGTGCTCGAGTATAGTATCCTTCTTCTCATCCAGAAAAGGTTCCTTATCAAGAAGTATACTGAAATCGCCTGTCTCCTCGATATACCGCGTGACCAAAAAGGGGAGCCACAGTAAATCATCGGTCATGTTCGTGTTTAGCCCCACTTCTGAGAGAGGATGCCACCAGTGTAAGACAGTTCCATCAGAATTTTGGTGTCGCGCGTGGAGCCGTATTTGCTTCCGCGTTAAATCCGGATTAATTGTAAGATATATCTGGCTATCCTGTAATTGATCACGAAAGCCAAATGCGCCTCCAGTCTGGTAATAAGCAGTTCGTCCCCACAAACGACCTGAAATTGCCTGGTATTTTAACCAAGTATTCAGTAATAAATTGATAGACTCATCCGGGGTTTTCACGTAAACAGTCGATAAAAGTTCTTCCCACCTCTTCAATACATTTACGAATTCTTTTTCCACTTTCGCTGGAACCCGATACTTCCTTATGAGTCTGGCAGCATGTCTATAATCATCCCCTGCTCCAATTGTAAAGTAAATCATTTTTTCTTCCCCTGGCATGAGGTCAACATCCAATCTTAGCGATCCAATTGCATCAAGGGAATTTCCCGTCAAACCATCTGCCGATGAACTATTTGCAAATGCTGGATTGCGAATGTCACCATATAGACCCAGAAATTCTTCTTTGTCTGTTTCAAAAGAGGTAACAGGCTCACTTGAAGAATGAAAGGCTGTGTAAGGCCAGCTCGTATTCCAATGCCCGTTGTCGGTTGGTACCTCCCACAATCTCTTAGTAGCAATAATTGAGTTAAGAGAATGTTCAAACCTCGTGTTGATGAAGCACTTATGAAACTCACGGTGCCAGTCTGGAGATGTACCAAGCCCCCACTCAAAAAAGGTAAATATTCTCAAACGCCGTCTATCCCTTCCAACATTTTTAATGCTCAATTTCCAAACTTCAAGCGGGTCATCATTGGGAACAAATACAAGGAGGGAACTCTTAATATCATAGTACAGCGACTCAATTTTTGAATATCCTGTTCCATGAATGCATTTGTATTCATCCGGATTCGCACAAACCGGTTTCCATCCTGCAGACCAGATACGATCCTTATCCCTATCAAAAATGTAAATGTATTTCCCCCATTCATCCTTGATAAGATCCTGTTCCCACCTTGTTATTCTATTCAATCCCGCATGTGTTCGCCAGCTATATCCGCTTCCGGCTTGTGAAATAACCAAGCCATAATCACCATTACTGATTACATTTATCCATGGACGTGGTGTTCTCGGAGTCTCTATGACGTACTCCTTCCCGTCGGCAGAGAAATGGCCATATTTATTGATGAATTTAGACATTTAATACCTTTCGATCGTCATATCCTGTATTTACCTGGAAATCTTTTCTCATTTTAAGATGTTAACGCGCAATCGAAACATTTTAATTGCTATAAAGATCTGAAATGGCAATGATATAAGCACCCGCACCGAAGCCTACCATTGGAACTGCACCATCATATGTAGATGTTTTTCGGTTATAAAGTTCTGGAATTAGACCAAAATTCAATGAGGCCTGGTCAGTAACCCATTTAACCAAAGTCATTGCATCTCTTCTATCCCCAAAATTTCCTAAAGCACTAGCTCCCCTCAGGTCGAGTAATATCCATTCGGCTGTCTCATACCAATCGCCATTATTGATTCTGGAAAACCCATGTATTCCTCCAGGAACCCCCAGGACCTTTCTGTAAATTCTCATGTGAGATTCAAACAAATCCTTTTCGGTAATCAACCTTAATGCAAAGGCTTCAAAGGTACCCCCATCAAAATAGTCGTGCTTCTCAGGGTCGATAGCCTCAACGTTCCCCTTAATTAGCTTGTGGTTTACAACAAGATTTTCAAGGATGCCATTTAATAATTTAGTGTATGCTTCCATGTATCCTTCTGCATCAAGCAAATTCAACTTGCTGGTAAGGGCACAGAAATCTTTAATGCCGGCTGCACATACAATACTTGTGTAAGCAAATTGTTTCCCGGGAAGATGGCGTTCCCAGGGACCTGACTCTTTACGAATGAGACCATTGGAGTCAATGGAATGCACAATTGGATCCAAAATCTTTCTGGATATCTCCTGATAATTATTTATAAGAAACATTGTGTCCCGACTGCGATTTACGTAGTCAGACAAGGCAATCAGGTACAATCCAAACCCGTCTAATTCAATATTCGGTCCTTCCTGGTTAAAATCAGATTCTTCTTTTCCAAGCCCAAAATAACGGCACACAGAAATCTGATAAGGAACACCAACCCCATAATCTCTGCCATCCGTGTAGATAAAATGGACGTAGTGATTGGACTTTGCTTTCAGCATAAAAGAAAGAAATCGACGAGCCTCCTGAAATAATCCAAGTCTATTCAGGGCAAGGATAGAGTAACTCCCATCGCGAACCCAGGATATGTTCCATCCACCCGGGGGAAGAGAAGCTAAAATTTGCCCTCGGGAACCGGGGAAGACCTCACTTTCTGACACCTGCGCCATCTTAAGGATTGCAATAGATTGTTCCATAACACGTCTCTCTAACCTGCTAATTGTTTTAGGAATGTGACACTTAGCAAACACTCCTCTCATATAAGATATTTCATTGGTGAGCAAAAACCCTTTGCTCACAGCTATATCCTTCTTCACCTCTTGCAGGATCTCATCGCCATTGTGAAGAGAATCGGAATAAGAAAAAATGTAGTATTTAATTGACCTACCGGGATGAGAGGGAAAAGAGATTGAGTCTGAAACAACCTCAGCTGCTCCACGTTCAAACGAGAAACTAACTTTCTTGATATCCCCTTCCCATCCCGAGATAGCCACGATAAGAACTGGCTTCTCAATTGTGAACGGAGCAAAGTAGCTGACTTTTAAATGTCGATAGTCGGCAGTAATAACATGTGTGTTATGGTTGTAGTATGTCTTTACAGGCTTTGAATCAATAGATGGAGCCAGTCGCAGAATGAAAGGTTTCACAGCACAGGAAGAATCATAAGCTTGAAAGATATGTGGAAGTGCATATTGAACTTCATTTCTTTGCTCATTGTAAACTGCAGCAACAAGTCCATTAGACGTAACCAGTTGATGAAAGGACTTCTTTGGTCCTGGCGGTGGATTAAACAGAGCATTGAAATCGTGATCATCAAAAATTCCAATCGGTCCATATACAAGCCCCCCTGGCCCCATCATATTGTAGACCCTTATTGCAAGCACATTATCTTTTCTCAATAGTTTTTTGGGAATTTTATAAATTCTAAGCTTGTCATATGCTGTTTGTGAATCAGGGGGAAACTTACCCATCCCGCCAATTCTCACTCCATTTAAATAAGACTCGTCAGCGTCATCTATCATTCCCAGAACTAAATAAACACTGTCTCCACTCAAGTTCTTATTTATTACAAAATGTGTCCTGTACCATGCAACACCGAGGTAATTCCAGGACGAAGGAACATCTATATGGTTCCATTCCTTATCATCAAAGGAAGCTTTGGAATATATCAAACTATCGGTGGTTGAGAACAACCACCGCTCGGGGAGTAAAATAGTTTGTGAGAAACTAAAATTGCTGACGAAAAATAAAGCTGACGAAAAAAGGAGTGCTTCTTTGGTTAGTGAAGGAATTCTCAGCGACATAACAGCACATGAAAAAGCATCATCAAAAGCCCAATCCAACTGTAAAACGCTGAGTCGATCCCAGTCTCCCCGCATCCGCCCAGGCGTAATCAAACCGAAACATATATTTATAAAGATCATACTTGATTCCAGCCCCCAGGGTCAATCCAACTTCTGAATCCTGCTGAAATAGGTTTTGATATCCCGCACGAAACGAAAACGTGTCCATGAACTTCCACTCCCCTCCAAAGCTTATACTCTCCGTATTGTCGCTTGGATGATATGCATCTACGACAATGTTAAACTGATTGGATGCACCGAAGTTGAGCGTGTACCCAAGGCCAACTCTAAATAACAATGGGAGTGGGTAGCTGTCAGTGAGTGCTTGACCTGGTAACGCATTATTCGAACCGTTCATATCAGGGTTTGGGGCATAGCGAATTTGCAAATCAGTGCCTTCGTACTTACCTCTCGTCCCAAAGTTTGAAATGCTCGCCCCCAATCGAAGAGTATTTGGAATAATATCGTAGAGCGTCCCTAAGTCAAGAGCAGCTGCACTTAACGTGCTGTGCCAAATCGTCTCCTGCACGTATTTTAATTGAAGGCCTACAGAAAACCTATCTGTAATTCTCTGGCCATAGCCGAGGCCAAGGGCCAGGTCAGTAACCGAGTATTTTTCACCAGTCCCGAGCGGCTGGTTCACTGTTCGAACGTTGATTTGTCCCGAATTTAAAGAGGTGACACTCAAAAGAATTGTATTTTCCAGGCCTACTTTAACCGCTACAGCGGCATAATCAAACATGATCCCTGCTAACCAAGTAGAATGAGTAAACTGTACGTCGGTACTCTGTAAAACACCAAGCGATGCCGGATTAAAGTAAGCGGATATTGCCTCATTCATTCCTGTCACGCCAGCATTCCCCATAGCTGCTGTTCGAGCGCTCGGCTCGATTAACAGGAATTGTCCAACAGTTGTTCCTGTCTTTGTTTGAGCAATGGACAAAGGGACAAGACTGGAATACGCAAAAAGAAAGGCACCCGTAGATACGGCAACCCAAAAGCCATTCAACACTTTCTTCTCTTTTTTATAGTTCATATGATTTACCTCATACCTCACTTAATGATGGCAAACTTCCCAGTGTATGTACCCACTTGACCTGCGTCAACTTGATAAATATACAGACCTGGAGCTACGTCTAGATTGTCCTTAGTCCTTAAATCCCACGCAACCATGCCAGAGTTCGAATCATCATGGTAAAGTGTTTTCACAAGATCACCTTTTACTGTGTATATGCGTATTGTGCAGTTCTTTGGTAGATTTCTAAATTCCATTCTTCTTTCGCCCCGGCCGAATACAGCGTAAAGAGCAGGTTCGAAACTTGCGGAAGCAACGTAGGGATTTGGAACAACATATGGTTCACTCGAGGCAAAAGCACTCTTAGCCCTCGACTGGTCGATGTATTGTGCCTTTGTTCTAAAGATAAAAGTATCTGCAGGTGTGAGCGGCATATGCAGACCAATTTGATAAACATCACCAAGGCTTGGAGGAACAAAAGGTTTGCCACCAGCCAGTCCAGTAGTATCGAACTGTATTTTCCATGTTGGTTGATACTTGTTTGTATATTTATCGAAAGTTGCAACACGAATGTAATCTAGAATTCCGTCAAATTTGCCATTCTTGTTCTGGTCATAGAAATAACACTTCAAATGCACATCTCCACTATCAGTGTGAGCTACAACCCTGAAGTTGACAAACTCGGTTGGCATTCCAATAGCTGGTAAAGTTGTATCCAGGGGAATGTTACTAAAAGTAACAGTTACATTCCCGGGATAACCTTGACGACGATAATTCGACGGGAGCAGGCCAAGATAACTTGGAACGAGGTTTGTCAAGTTAGGTGTGGATTGATTTACAAATCCAGTCGTTGTTGAGTCGATAGAAACAGTCGAAATTGAAGACACAATCGGAAGGAGCCCATTTGCAACTGGGCCGGTACCCGAACCAATAAAGTCTGTTCCACCTATAATAACATTTTGACGCGCTGTGCTGTCACGCAAATCATAAAACTCAGCACGTACACTATCAGGACTACTCGTTCGAAACGATAAGACATAGATATGGTCCTGTGGCACAAGATCGGAATTGACAACCTGGACATTTAACTTCCCAACTCCATTGCCTGAAATGTGTATGGTTGAATCGACGGCGGCTCCAACAAAACCGAGTACTCTAGCTTCTGGCCTCACTTCGACAACATTTTTAGGGAGAATTGTCCCTCCTAATGGGGTGCGAGAAACAGAAATGGCGTTTTCTGACGGATAGTATCCAAGCGAATCGGAGCCGTAATTATATGCCGTAACAGCATAGAAATAGTCTTGTCCATTTGTCACAGTTGTGTCGACAAACGTGTGAGTAAGGCCTGATTCATTACCAAGGTAGTATGCCGTCCCATCTACAGTAGTTTTTGAGTAACCCTCAATTCCATCCTTCAGATCGAACTGAGCTATTGGTTTCCCGTTCCCAATAAATCCTGTTCCTCTTGCATTTGTGATTACGCGGGGATCCAGAAACTCTGGATCAGTGGACCGGTAAATTCGATATCCTTCAAAGTCGTTTCGATTGGTTATCGGGTCTATTCCGTATTCCGCCACGTCATCCCATGACAATCTAACGTAGTGATCACCAACTTCGGCATGCAATGTTGGCATCGGGGGCGGCACAGCAAATTGGTAGTTTGCATTATATATCAACTGCACAATGTGGACTGTCTCTTCGAGCTGAGTCAGGTCACTTCCAAAGGCGAGCGCCAGGCTAAATCGTTCATCATTTCCCCCCTTAAGTACGAAAGGCCCTGAAGCAAAAAGAAACGCAATATTGTAGTCGAGTACAACAGGCGAGTCCCAACGGTCGGAGTATATTGGGGAAGTCCACATCGTGTACAATCTTTGAGGCCAATTATTTTGATCAGTAAAAAATACAATGTTGTCTGTTGGACCATTTGGATTATTTGCTCCAGCAGCAATCCTGTTCATTTTAAATCCCGTCAGTCCAATTTGGTCGCTTTCGTCTTTGTCTGTAATATCAAAATGTGGTTCACCTTCGGTAGGTATACCATCCCCCTCGCCAATGTCGTGAGTATTTGGGACTCCATCAGCTCCAACATCATCGTAGCGGTAATCCCAGTTCATATTTTCATCTCCCGTCCACCAAACGCCAACACGGTAAGCAGGTCTTTGTTCAATCTTCCCATAGTATTTTTCAAACTTGGCTATGTTGTATTTTTCCGGGTGAGCCTGTACATATTGCATAATATTTGACTGTCCGACAATTTTCTCACCAGGGCCGCTGTGCCGACTTTCATCCGTGATGCCATCATTATCATCGTCAATCCCATTTGTTGAATTACCTGGGGTCTCAAGGTAAGCATATCCAAGGTAACCCGTACTCCCACAATTGCTTGTCAAATCAACCCCGTGGCCATAAAGGTCCCATGTATAGGTCAGGTTTATTTTAATGGAGTCACTGCCATACTTGAAATAAGGGGTATAGTAAGCATTATCGTCATCCGACTCATATACTCCGTCACACGAAAGCATCGATCCTCCAACTCCAGAATCACAATAAATACCAAAAATTATATTGTTATTGTAATCCACAGTACCTTCATTATAAATATCGTAATGCCAGAAAATTACATTTTGAGACTGGACGTTGGCCCACTGAAATCCTCGAACTTCAACTCTTAAACCCAGCCCTCGCCTTGTGGAATCACGATAGTCTGGATAATACTTCCATGCATCATAATAATCATCGTCCATGACAAAATAACTCTCCTCATCTGCTGATGGCCTTTTCCCAAAGTATCCATCCCATGACCCTGGCCAGCCTGGGTCACTCGCATCATTTGCCTTATCCGGCCAACTCGCTGGCCAAGTGCGTGGATCGTTACTGACTGCAGGTGATCGTCCCCTGTTTATTGAGGGGTCGGACTGAAAATAACCGGGACGCGGTTCAAATCGCATGACACGTGGAGGAACATGAAAAGGACTTATTGCCTGGCGCTCACGATAACCAGTTTCCATTATATATGCAGGTACACTATTAGTTTGCACTATCCTGGCCAGAACGAATGGTGTGGTCCCGTCAGTGTAGTTCATTCCACTCCCTTTTGGTACTTCAACCGAGTGAAAAACACTCAGGTCTACATTTCGTGGATCAGGTGGATAATCTCCAACCATTCCAAAATTATAAAACATTGTACGTATGTTATTGGCATCGTGTGTCCCCATTCGCTCTGCATTGATCTGCCCACGCATGTCTTGTGGTACCACTGGAAGCAACTGGGCAACAACCAGTTTGTTGACAAATAACAAAACAGAGATGGTTAGTATCTTAATGAACGAATTCGATAAAAATTGTGAACTCATATCAACTCCTGGTTATAGTCGCCTTTATCATGGATTGCGCAACGACAGTCCGATTTCAATGCGGCGGGGTGGATAGAACCTGCTCGGGTCAGCAAGTGCTATCATATCACCTGTGGGGTTTAGAGAATAGTCAACACTTCCAGTGCTTGAGAATACAAAGCCGTTTGAAAAATTTGTGTTAAACAAATTATAGATTCGTGCAAAAAGGCTCAATCTCGCACCCACAAATGAAAAATATTTTTCGAATAGCAAGTCTGCAATGAGCGAACTTGGTTTTCGACCAGAATTGGGCTCAAGCTGCCCCCCCAATACTGTTAGGTTTTGAGGGGTGTATGGAACTCCGCTCTGGAATCGAAAGATACCTGTAAGAGAGTAACTGCTTGGGTCGACCAACGAAAAAGTTGCATTTAAGGTGTGGCGTTGGTCCCAGTTAAGTGGTTGTACTACAGGACGAGAGTCGTAGCCGGCTTGATCCCTGTTAAATGTCTCCATTGGATCACTCGAGTTTCCCATTGCTATTTGATAAGTATAATCTATTCTTGCGCGAACCATTCCTAAATTCCTTTCTATTAAAGAAAGTGTAAAACCACTTACATTCCCAAAATCTATATTCGTATAACGTGCGTATAAAGCATCGTTATAAGTTGAAATGAACTGAATACCCAGTAAGTCACGAATATCCTTGTAGAAAAGACTTAAATCTACTCCTAAATAGTCCGTTAGTTCTGCTTTGAACCCGAATTCATATTGAGTGGTAAATTCCGGTCTCAGATCCGGATTACCCATTATCCCTACTCCATAGTTGTATGAGCCAGCCTGCAGATCTTTTAATATAGTATAATTCGCAGACGAATAGAGGTTGGACAATCCGGGCATTTGATAAAAATGTCCGTAAGAAAAATAAACCGAACCATTAGCAATTACAGGAAATGAGACCCCAAGCCTTGGTGCGATGTCGATTTTTCTTGATGTTCGCACCGGTACAGATAAAGGTGCGCCAGGTATCGAATTTGCAGGATTTTGCAGATTACTCGGCACGGTAGTCCTCGCATCAAACGACTCAAATCTTGCTCCTGCATGAACTGTTATCTCCTTCCATTCAGCAATATCTTCAAGATACGCCGCAAAAGAAATTGGATGATAGGTTTGAACCCCCGGATAATTGGGATTGTCAATGAAGGCTTGAAGTTTCTGAACTCCATTAACTGTTGCTTGAACAAGTGTACCAGGGGGACCAAATGATAGAGCTGAGTACTGAAACTCTAAACCGGCTTTAATTAGATGGTTTCGCAAGATTTGATCCGTGTATGAGCCTTTGAAGGCAATGCCATTCGTCTCCTGTTCGAACCTGGTAAGATCAACTCCTTGAACATAAACACCAAGATTATATGCCAGTGTACCCATTGGCATACCTGCCTGGAAATATCTCGGATCAAAAACGTTTTCATAAACGTAATTTGTGTACTTGAAGTAATTCTGCCGCAAACTCAACGTGTAAAATGCATTATTTGATAATGTATGCGTAACATCAAATCCATGAGTGATCGAGAGATTGCGCTGCATTGGCTCTCCATCCGGATTAAGCCAAAACATATAGTTATATGTCTTGTAGCGCTGATCATTCAACAAAATTTGATAAGAGATTTGAAGAGAGCTAATTAAATGATTAGATACCTTTAAAGCCCCAGACCATTCGTTGTCCGGAGCCATTGGGAGTATCTTGTTATCCCCTGTCGGGTGAAAAATGTTTCTTTCGAAATCAGAGCTGTCAGTAGGTACGAATCGCCTTTGGCCAAACAAATAACCCTGATTTGTAAATCTCCTTGCATTGAGCATAAATGTGGTTTTTGGAATAAAGGTTGGACCGCTCAAGGTAAGGGTATAGCTCTGTAATGCGGTTGGCATAAATTTGTCATTGATAGGAATTCGACGTTTGTCTCCGGGGCTGAAATAATCGCCAACATAGGTCTCAAAATTCCAATCAAAATGGTCTTCCGAACCGCTTTTTAAAACCGCATTAACTACACCACTCATCGCCTGGCCATACTCAGCGTCAAATGTACCACTGACTACCTGGACTTCCTGCAATACCGATCGATCAAGCGGCATTGTAGATGAATTGTCGTAAGGATTGTTAACTGTCACACCATCTATCTGATACTGAACTTCACCCAACCTTCCCCCTCTAAAATGCCCTTCTACGACCCCAGCTTGCAAATTTACTATATCAGTAAGGGATTGAACGGGTAAAATTGAAATCTGACTTCTGTCAAGGATCGAAACCGCACTCGTCTGCCTTGTGTCGACGACAGGTCTCTTTGCTACCACAACAATTTCCTTGGTTTGAATTGCTTGTTCACTCATCACCGCATTGATAGTCGTAGTTTGACCCGCTTCAACCGATACACCCCTTACTATAAGCGGTGTATACCCTACAGCGGAAAACTTGAGCTCGTAAGTTCCTGGTAATATATTAATTATGGTATAGTAACCATCAATGTCTGTGGCTGCTCCTAATGAAGTCCCAACAATTTGGACAGAAACTCCAACCACAGGCTCCTTCTTCTCATCCACCACTCTACCTGAAATTTTTCCCTTAGTGTCAGCCCGCAATTGAGAATTGAGAAAAAACAAGAAGGCTAAAGCAGTTAATGAGCATAGTGCCCATGAGACGACTAGCGGCGCACTTCTACTTTTTCTTTTCATGTCTCTTTCCTTCATCCTGAAACCATCAATGTTCTTTTGTGCCGCTGAGGGGCAAACCACACCCCTCAGCGTCAAACCTGAAAGCCATTATTTCAAGAGAAGCATTTTCCCGGCAGCAGTGGAAATATTTTTACCAGATGGTGTTTCAATCCTCAACCTGTAAAAATATACACCTGAACTTAACCGACTAGCATCAAAAGTGTAATTTCTCAAGCCAGCAGATTGAACCCCGAGATCGATATTTTGTACTTGCTGACCCAGCACGTTAAACACAGACAGATAGACTCGCGCCGCAACTGGCAGCGAATAACTGATCGTCGTCGTCGGGTTGAATGGATTCGGATAATTCCCGAGCAACACAAACTGATCGGGTAAGGAACTTTGATTACCATTTCTAATTCCTGTAACAAGAGTGTTTGGATCCATGAAGCACCAGGCTGGTCCAGCAGAACCATCCCAGTTATTTTCACGTTTGTACCACCACGTTACAGTTCCAGTATTCTGAGTCGTATCAGAATAAATGTCACCATCGAACATTGCAACTCCAAGCCATAAAACCCCATTGTCCAGGCCGTGAGGATAACCTAACTTAGTAAGGTTAACAGCTGCTTCGACCGTGTACCCTGTCCCAACGTTGTTGACGTCATTAACTTTCGTCCCCGGTTTCAGTTTCAGCGCCGCACGAAGTGCTTTTACAGAATCGGAAGCAAGATAAGGTGCATCACCCTCTAGACGTGCCTTTCCAGAAGTGTCGACTCTAATGGTGATGTCCCATGACCTCATTTGATTATAAGTGCTCGCCGTGTCGATTCTTGAGTGGTCATCGATTGTAAATCGGATTCCATCCCACTGTTGTGAATTTGTCACGGAGGTAACTACTTGGTCATTGACGTCAGCAGACAGATATAGGGTATCACCAATAAAAAATGTCTTTATCGTTGCAACGTTTGGATCGAGCACGGTTGCGGTTTTCCCGTTTATTGCATACTGCATCGACCCACTCAAAAGGGCACCCGCAGGTCCGTAAGACTGACGAATCTGGCCAGACGCAGAATCGCCATATTCAAGGACAAATCCGTGGACATTAGGCCACACAGGATCGCTCAAGTCACCATCTATGACAGGCGGCCCAAAGTTTTTTCCGTTGGCGATGACCAAATCAGGATTAATAGGAGGTTCTGCTCCAGAGCTTATTGTAACATTTGGACTGGTGTAAATTCGAAGTACATCATACCACGATGCATTCCCCCATGGTCCCTGGATCCATGCATGATTTGTGCTGATTCTCGTCGGTTGGACTGGCCATTCCCAATCAGCATCGTATATCGCCATGTTAAACAAAACTACGCCGCCATTTTCAACATGATAACCGCGTGCTGCAAGGTTAAAGTACATCTCTATATAATATCCAGTGTCAGGACTGAATGTCCCGTTTGCAGCTGTGTCAGTATTAGTAGTACCGAGAACGTAGGATCCAAAGCCCCATGTCGTGTCACCTGCCGAACCACCAATCTTTTTTGGTGGAGAACCAACCTTCCCAGTAGTCGTGTCAGCCCATGGTTCAGTAACCCAGCCCAGGAAGTACTCATGAGAAGAAGGAGCGAGTGGGTTTGTAACATCACGCATATTCATTAAAAAGCCGTCAAAGAAGTTAAACAGGCCGCCCCCTATCGAACTATCAGGTACCCATGCCCCTACAAATAGTGTATCACCAGAGAACAGGAACTTGACAGTGGCACGGGTAGGATCAGTAGGTGCATTGCTGTTGTTTTCATTTGCCCATCCACTTCCGGGCAATCCTGAACTTTTTCCGTAGTAAATGTGAATGGAATCTGCCTTGGCCCATGCTGGCTCATTAAGATGACCGTCGATCTTAATGGTCCCGGGTGGAACTGTCCGCGCCCAGATGGCATCAGTCCTTGGGGTACCCTGAGCGTTCACCGAAAGCGACCACCCGAGTATCCCTGCAATTATAGCGGGTAAAAGTAACTTTTTCATAACTCTCTCTCCTAAAGGATTTTATTAAAAGTCTGGATTAGCTGACATATAAGTCACTCAAACGTTCCAGAATCCGTTAGAGTGCGAAGCCTCGAAAACAAAGGCTCCCTGTTAATATTCACTCGCTCCTATCACCTCCTTTACTTAATGGTTTAGCATCTAAAGAACAGCCACAAGATTCTCGCATTACAACTGATGTTGGCAACAAAACAGGCGCCGATACCTTACCGTTCTTCTTTTCAATAATTGCAAACAGGCATTCAACTGCTGAGCTACCCATTTCGAAAATTGGCACATGAACAGAAGTTAGAGATGGGAGAACATATCTTGCCGAAGGAATATCGTCAAATCCTGCAAGGGCAATTTCATGAGGTACTATAATATCCCTCTCATGCATTGCTCTCAGCGCGCCGAGCGCCATGGAGTCGTTCGAACAAAAAATTGCAGTTGGTTTAGACCTTAATTTCAAAATCTTAAGCATTGCTTCATAGCCCGACTCTTCTGTAAAATCTCCTGCAACTTCGAATTCCTCCCTTCGCACTATACGATTTTCCCTTAAGGCATCACAATATCCACTGAGCCTTTCCTGAGCATCGTAGTTGTGCTCATCACCCTTGATAATTGCAATTGACCTGTGACCGTGCTTAATGAGATGGCTTACCATCTGATAAGCCCCGTTCCGGTTGTTTATGGCAACTGAATTAAACTGGGAATTGCCAACATATGAATTGACGAATACGACTGGACTCTGTGGAAGCAATTGCTTTATTACAATGCCTGTCTCTACGTGAGGAGACATTATTATCATACCATCTACATGTCCACCCTGCATAACCCCAAGCATCGACTCAAGTTCGTACTTGTCGCTGTGTGTGCTCGATACTATAATATGATACCCGTGCTTACGGGCAGCTTGATCTATCCCGCGTATCAACTCAGAGAAAAATTCACTGTGAACATCCGGTAAAATTACCCCAAGAAGATTAGTCTTTCGGGTAGCCAACGCACGGCCAATAGCATGAGGCATATAATTCAGTTCTTCGACAACAGCCAGCACGCGTCTCCTTGTATCCTCTTTGACCCTGTTGCTCCCATTCAGTACACGGGAAACAGTTGCAATGGACACATTAGCTTTTTTAGCTACTTCCTTAATGCCGCTCTTCATTCTATCTTTTAGTATCTGCAATGTAAACGTTTACATTGCACTTTTATTATAACAGTTTTTTACTTTAGTGTCAAGTAAAATTTTTGGTAAGCGTTTGAATAAACAGTTGCAGCTTCATATTAGGTTACTTTAAACCCCTCACTTTGACTTCACTCTTAGGGTTGCACTACAGAAAAGCTTTCCCTCATGAAGTGAACCACTATCAAACTCGTGTTAATCATACCGACCTAAGAAAAAGTCCCCTTCTATTTAACCCCATTCTCTTAACTTATCTTAAATCTTACACCAGCATTTCTTGCCCATGTTTTCTTAGAGAGCCAGCCTTCCGATAATCTCATCAAAACTAATTACTCCTTCGCGTAATAACCTGACATCACCAGAACTTACATCTACAACTGTGGATGGCTTCCCACTTTCAAGTACACCGCCATCTATCACTAGATCAACGACATCTTTAATACTATGATTAATCCTTTCAACCGAAGTTGGATTTGGACCTCCGGATATGTTCGCACTTGTTGATGTTATTGGAATCTTACAAATGTCCAAGAGTTTTGTGCAGAATTCATTGCTCGAAAGCCTGACTCCGATCTTGCCTGTATTTGCAGTTAATATCGGAGACACCCCTGGTGCAGCTTTGAAGACCAACGTCAACGGACCAGGCCAAAAGAATTTCATTAACGCTCTCGCAACCTCTGGTATCTCCATAACAAGCTGATCGAGGGATTCCTCACCGGGAATTAAAACAAGAATCGGATTCGACTTATCCCTCTGTTTGATCTCAAACACCCTTTCAACTGCTTCTACACTGAGCGCATTTGCCCCTAGTCCATAAATTGTCTCTGTCGGATAAACAATCACCCCTCCATTTAAAATTACTTGCGCCGCCGCTGTGACACTTGATGCGTGCGTACTCAAAAGCACTTTCTTTGACATATGTTAATATAACACTAAATTACGAGGTTCTTGCTATCCTTACCGCAGCCTGTGCAATTAAATCGGCTTGTATCTTATTCATGCAATCAAATGTTCCAATTGGGCAACGGCGGCCGCCATGTATTGAACAGGGTCTGCAAGACAGTCCGTTAACTTCTATAACAATAGAATTTTCCCTGTACGGGAAAAAGCCAAAGTCCTTGACGGTCGGTCCAAATATTGCAACCGTTGGAGTTCCAAAAGCCGAAGCAATATGAACAGCAGCGGAATCATTTGCCACAATTACTGAGCAGCGCCTGATGACCTCAGCAGAAGAAAGGACCCTCATTTTACCCGCAGCAACTATTACTCGGTTATCTATCACTAAATTAGCTGACAAATCCGCATCACCTTTTCCACCAACAACGATAATATTCTTGAAATGTGAAAGGAGAAGTTTAACTACATTCATCATCTTAATAATAGGATACCGTTTTGTCGGCCATACAGTTCCCGGAGCAACAACAGCAAATGGCCATTCGACGTGGTTCGTCATGAGAAACTTCTCCACATTCTCGACATCATCAGAGGTTGGAAAAAGCATAGGTGGCTCTCCGAAGCCTTCAAAACCAAGAGCCTTTACAAGTGACATGTTTCTATCGATTTCATGCACTCCAAATTGCCATGATACCCTTTTCGTGAAGACAGATGGGAGCGCTGAGTTGTCGAAACCTACTCTTATTGGAGCTCCAGATAAAGCGGTTATTAACCCACTCCTCAAAGAGCGATGTGGACAAACGACGATATCGTAAGCTCGACTCCTTATCATCCTTCCAAACGCTAATGTTGATGTGAAACTCTTTTCGCTCCCGTGCTTATCCAGAACATATACATTATCAATGAATTTATTGTTCTGAACTACCTCGGCGGTCTCAGGTATCGCAACAAAATCAATGATGCTGTTTGAGCACAATTTTTTAAGTCTCTGAACTAGTGGAAGCGTTAATATTACATCCCCTAAAAAAGCGGTCTGAATTATAAGAATTTTTTTGAAATCACACCCGGACATTTCTTATCGGCCAATCCCTGAAAGCGTTTCCTGAAAGGACTTGAGATGTTTGAACCTCCTGTGGAACCATAACCAGAGATGCGGGTAACGGCGAATGTAATCTTCTAATAAAGTCACATGCCGTTGTGTTAGTGTGACCACGTTTTCTTCATTTGTACCCATTAAGTCACTATAATCAATCTCATGCAGCTCAAATTTATACTTACCATCAGACTTGCGCACAAGGAACCCCATTTGAAGAGCTGCACCCGTTTTCAGTGCAAAAGTAGCAGGTCCTTGATATGTAGGCACCTCCATACCAAAAAAAATTGAAGCCGGCGATTCCCTCGACGCACTTTGGTCAGCGAGCAACGCCAGAACTCCATTGTCTCGAAGGGTGATTAAAGCCCCTCTCACTGAGGCCTCCATTGGAATTGTAACGTTACCCAATAAAGACCGATAATGATTCACAATCTTATCCACGAACCTATTGTGGAAAGGATGTACGATAACCATCGGCTTCCTGGTTAAGACATTCCCAACTGCAAGTGCGTTTAACTCCCAATTTGAAAAATGACCGCTTAATAAAATCAATCCCTTCCCCTTTTTAAGGGCTCCCTCCATCATTTTTAGTGCATCCTCTGGAATTTCAACCAGCCTTTCCAATCGCGATTGATTTAATTTAGGAAAGTAAAGAAACTCAAGGAGAACTGTTGCAAAGTTCACATAGGAACCTTTTATGATTTTCTCTATCTCTACGGTAGCTTTCTCAGGCATGCACATCTTTAAATTCGCCAACGCAACATCTTTCCGATACGGGAAAAAATGATATGCCAGAATCCCCAAAAATTTACCAAATAACTGAACAATGGATATCGGGAATAACCTGACAATCTTGCCAGCTGAGATTAAAATCCAAGCTTGAAGACGATCTCTCAATCTCAGTTCAGGGTTCACTCCTACATCATCCTCCAAATTAATTTATTCATTCCTGAACAAGTAATAGACAAGAGCGGCCACGCAAACTTCCATTACCACTAAACTGGTTGCCGAATAACGGTCGTATTGATTTACTCTCTTCAGGAGTTGACCATCGTAGTGACCGTTGAACGCCTGTGATTGATAATTTGAAAACATTTTATCTGCATTAATTTTGAAGTAAGCGGCTGCTGCGCCTGAAACCACTCCAACAGCGCTTATTAATTGCACGGGTACCCCAAAAATAGACGTCTCTTTTTTTTCTCCTTGAGCAACGTCAAAATCCCCATTTTTTTTCATATTTACCATTACAAGCCCCTCTTTAATTGAACCTGACGAAATAACATAATCTTTACATCCTGAATGCCTGAGAATAATTAAACCATCTCTGACAGTGTCGATGTCAATTGAAAGAGGAGTGCGCCCCATAAGCCTGTCACCAAGATATACCTCTGCTCCTGGAGGAGATGAGATGATGTATGCTCGCACAGTACATGTATCTATCTTCGCCACGGCAACCGACACGGACAAAAACCAAATCAATGAAGACGCGATAAGACTTTCTTTCATTTCTCCATTTTAAAACCAAAAAGGTTTGAATTTTCCACTCCTACGAGAAGGTAATCCCCGTAAATTGCAGGCGCAGTCCTGACTCTACCACCAACAAAAATCTTTTGCGCTACTTTACCTGTTTTCTTATCCACGACATAAAGGTACCTGTCGTCACTCCCAAAAATTACCTTCGACTCTGTCTGTACTGCTGATGCGGTGATTGGTGCACTGGTTTCGACCCGCCAGAGAAACTTCCCACTCCGATAATCAAGACAGTAAAAATTCCCGTCCACACTACCAAACAATACAAATGTTCCATCTGATATTGGGGTTGAAATTATTTTACCGTCGGACCTGTAGTCATAACAAAACCTTCCACTAATAGTAAGTGCCAATAGCCTTCCTCCGTTTGTCCCTACAAATATAACGGTGTCATAAATTGAAGGAGTCGACCATATTCCAGAACCAGCAAAAAATTTCCAAATCAATTTTCCACTGTTAACATTAAAACACTCCACATACCCTTCGTCCGTCGCAGCTATGCAAAGACTATCTTTCAAAGTGGGAGAAACCCGTGAACCGCCCTCTAATTTGATCTTCTCCCTAATTTCACCGTTACTACCTGAGATCCGGTAGAGAAAGCCTTCAACAGAAGTTAAATAAACATATCCATTAAAAAGAACAGGTGGAGCTTCGACATCGCCAACATTTCTTGCCCAATCCCGTTTCCCATCGTAAAAATCATATGATAAAACACTCTTGTCACACTGTGAACAGGCAACGATCATTCGACTTACACCCGCAATAACTGGCGACCCAAAGATTGCGCCTCCAAAATTCTCAGAACCTAATTTTTCACCGCTGGCAACATCTATCAGCCAAACTTCACCCCTGAGATTTCCAACAAAGGCAATTCCGCCTTGAATAGTGGGGGAAAAACCTCCGAACCCAGCACCAATGTCATATTCCCATATTCGCTCCAAGCGTGCAAAATCTGTCGCCACATCCGATGTATGTGCGTAATTTCTTCCAAACATCGGCCAGTCATTACCTGATTTAGGCAGGGTGCGTGATAATTCTATCACATTACAGGAAGCAACGATAAACATCACTATTAATAAGATATATTGCTTCATCTCATAACACTACAGCTTTTATTTCCATTCAGCCGGAGGAATTTGATGGAAAATAACGTGCTGAAATGAGACCTACTATTATCGTTGTCAGAGATCCAATAACTGTATACCATGTCCATGCAATTGGAGTAAAGAAAAAAACAATCACTAGCATTATCAGTCCGGCAGTAAACCCAATTATGGCATCCCTTTGTTGTGGTGTCTTAAATAGAACCCCAAGTAAAAAAGTCCCGAGCAAACCGCCATACGTAACTGACGCAATCGACAGCGCAATTTCTATTACCGCCTCACTCGACTTAATGAACATAAATGCCGTTGCAACCAGTATAATCGTCCAAATGATGCTGAATAATTTAGACAACTTTAAGTCCCGCGCATCATCATTACTTTTTCCAAAATATGGCTTGTAAAGGTCAATTAAAGTTGATGACGCCAGCGAGTTTATCGAACCACTCAGAGAGCCCATCGCGCTGGCAAAGAGACCCGCGACAATTATCCCGCTCAGGCCTGTAGGTAGCTGCTCAACGATAAACCTTGGAAAGACATGATCACCACTTTGAACGGGGGCCCCGCCATAAAAGGCAAACAGGGCTAATCCAACTATTAAAAAGAAGAGGAATTGTAAAGCAACAAAGAACCCACTTGCAATTAAGGCCTTTTGACTGTTCTTTAACGAATCTGTTGCTAGAAGCCGTTGAACAATAAGTTGATCGGTGCCGTGTGAAGCCATAGACAAGAAGGCACCACCCACTACACTTGCGATAAACGTGTACTTAACTGTGAAAAAGTGGATTAATCCACCGCTAAACCCCCAATCAATAAATTGGAACTTTGAATTTCTTGTGGCGATCTGGACGACGGTATGCCACCCGCCTGGAAGACGAGATAACATCAAATAAAAAGCTATCGCTGCTCCCCCAAGATAAATAAACATTTGAACAACATCTGTCCATATGACGGCTTTTATACCACCTGTATACGTGTATATAAACGTGAAAAAAGTAATTATAATTATCGCAACAGCGTAAATGTATGTGTCCGGCAGCCCCGTGAAGATTTGATAACCTTTAAAAATTATTGCCAGCGGAATTGCCGTTGTGAACAGCCTTACACCAGTAGCCAGTGTCCTTGTGACCAGGAATACTACCGAAGCATAATTCCTTGTTTTTTCGCCAAAACGCTTCTTTAAAAGCTCATATGCTGTAACCAGCTCCCCTCGGTAATATGAGGGCAAGAACAGGAACGCTATTATTGTCCTTCCAACAATGTATCCAATAGCTATCTGCAGGAAATTTAAGTTCCCGAGATATGCAAGCCCAGGGATTGATATGAATGTTATAGCGCTGGTTTCAGTAGCCACAACCGCAAAGGAAACAGCCAGCCATGGGATCCTCCTTCCTCCTACGAAATAATCCTTTGCAGTGGCATTTTTACCGCCGGTCAAAACCCCAAACACTGCTACTCCGACTAAGTACAAAAAGACAATAATGTAATCAATAAGCGTAAATCCCATTTTACCTCCAGAGAAGTATGCGGAAATTATTTTTTGATATTGTCAAATGATGAATGAATAAAAAAGACCTTATCGAGGCGTGTGATGCTAAACAGATTCCTCACCTGATCATTGGGAACAACGAGATGAGTATTCCCTTTTAACTGTCGCATTTGCCTTTCAGCAACAAGTAATGCACTCAGGCCAGAAGAATCACAAGACTCCACCAACGACATATCAATCACAAGATCCTTTATAGGAGACCTGCACAAGAGTACGAATTCTGCCTTTAAGTGTGAAGCAATTTGAGCATCCAGCTTATGGACGTTAAGCTTTAGAACTGCTCGTTCGTTTTCTTTATCCACTGTAAAGAAGCTTTTTTTCATTTTTCCTTAAACATTTTTACTGTGTTGAGCAACCCATCATAAGCTTTCTGTAAATCACTGGCCGATCCGGCTCGCACTTGCAAGTCGTAGAAATGATCGCCGTACGACTTCTCAAAACCGACCGTAATCTTGGCACCAATCTTTCTACACAGTGTTGCCATGAATACATCATCTGAATAACTGAGATCGAATGCTATATCAAAATTTCTGTGCCGCAAGCTTGTGATAAGATGATGCGCTGGGAGCTTGAGCCATGTCTCATCAGCTGGTGAAACTGGAATCACTTCTCTTTGCGTGGCAAAAAGAAGGTCACTATTCTCCGCCACAACAACCACAACCTGGCTAAAATACCTTGCAAATGACTCTACAACTCCACGTGCATAATAAAACTCCATGCTCATGCGAGGCATCAGAAATATAGCAAACCTTGACTCTTTTATCGTGTCGTTAAAATTTAGTTGTTTTTTCCTGTGTTTGGACTCTGCTCTTGCTAAAACAAGAGCTAACTTGCTCCTTAAGTTCATTTCCCCTCAAATAGCTTGATTAATTCTTCCTCAGACAAAATAGTAAGTCCTAACCTTAGCGCTTTATCATACTTAGAACCTGGATTCTGACCAACGACCACGAAATCAGTTTTCTTACTCACAGATTCAGTAACCTTTCCACCCAGTAACTCAATTTTCCGTTTTGCTTCATCGCGTGTATATTTTGACAGCGCGCCTGTTAAAACAAATGTTTTGCCCGAAAGTATGCCTTCGACTTTCTTCTTCTCGTTTTCAAATCTTAGCCCTGCACGACCAAGCCGATCTAGCAACTCCTCATTACGTTTATCGCGAAAAAATCTATGAATGCTCTCGGCAATTTTTGGCCCAATTTCAGGCACGAACTGAAGCTCCTCAAGCGAAGCCATTTTTATGTTGTTCATTGAACCAAAGTGATCTGCTATCAGTTGAGCTGTGCGTTCACCTACATGACGAATGCCGAGTGCATATAATACCCTGCTGAATTGTCTTTCCTTGCTCCTCTCAATTGCGGTAATCAGGTTATCAACGCTTTTTTTACCCCAGTGCTCAAGGCGCTCGAGCTCATCCTTTCTCATATGTAAATCATATATATCTGCAACATTTCTTAGATAACCCAGACTGACAAGCTGATCAACCACCGCTTCACCCATTCCTTCTATATCCATTGCCCTCCGTGAAGCAAAGTGTTCAATCCTGCCGCGCACTTGCGCAGGACATTCGTAATTTTCACAGTAGTATGCAGCCTCTCCTTCAGGTCTGATAATTTGTTCTCCGCATACTGGACACTTACTCGGAAATTTGAACGGCTTCGAATTTGGTTTCCGTTTTTCTTTCACCACACCGACTATTGCAGGAATCACATCGCCACTCTTTTCTACAATTACTACATCTCCAACTCTAATGTCTTTTTCAGAAATATAATCTTCGTTGTGCAGTGTGGCTCTGCTAATTGTCGAACCCGCTAACAAAACAGGCTCGAGTTCCGCAACAGGAGTAATTGTTCCTATCCTGCCAACTTGCAGGGTAATCCCTTTTAAGAGAGTTTGAGCTTGCCTTGCTGCAAACTTATATGCTATAGCCCACCTGGGATTTCTTGCAATTGCACCGAGCCTTTCCTGTTGATCAAGAGAATTGATTTTTATCACGTTTCCATCAATTTCATAAACAAGTTCATCACGATGTTCACCCCAGTATCTCGTTCCTTGGATCACCTCGTCGATGTTCTTGCACAATCGAGAATGCTCATTTACAGGCAATCCAAGCTTCTTCATGATTTGAAGATTTTCCCACTGTGTGCTCAACTTAACACCCGATGACATTAAATAATAAGCAAAAAAACGAAGTGGCCTCCTGGCTACTTCCCCTGGATCTTGAAGTTTCAAAGTACCTGCTGTGGCATTTCGAGGATTGGCAAAAGTCCTTTCACCTGCATTTTCCCTCTCTTGATTCATTTTTTGGAAATCTGCTCTGTTCATATAAACTTCACCACGCACCTCGACATTGGCAAATTTTTCTAATTCTCCTGCAAGATTAAGCTTCAGTGGAATTGTGCGGATGGTTCTTGCATTGGACGTTACATCGTCCCCCCGTTCCCCGTCACCTCTAGTTGCAGCTAGTCTGAGTATTCCATCCTCGTAAACAAGGCGCAAAGCGACACCATCGAATTTTAGCTCGAGTACGTACTCATATGGCTCACTACCCAAAAGGGATTGAACACGCCTGTCAAAATCGCGTAACTCGGATTCATTATAAGTGTTCGCGAGACTCAACATTGGAACAGGATGAAAAACTTGTGGAAATTCTTTCGTTGGCTCTCCACTGACCCTTTGTGTTGGACTATCGGGAGTTATAATTTCAGGGTATGCCTTTTCAAGATCACTTAACTCCTTCATCAGCATGTCATACTCATAGTCGCTTATCGTTGGCTGGGCAAGAACATAATAATTGAAATCGTGTTTTCGAATCTCTTCCCTGAGTTTTTCAACTCTTGATGCTATTGACGAAGGAATCCTCGACTTTTGCTCTCTCACCACTTGATCGTCCCGTTCTTCATAATAGTAAGATTCCTAACTACAATTCCACGTCCGCCAAGGCTTGGCAACTCCTTTCCATTCAGCGAAATAATCAATCCACCTGCATTTCCAACTGTCATATTGAACTTGTTTTTGCCGTAAAACGATAAACTCATCCCTGGTTTCATTAAAAGGTCATACGTTTTCCCGTCATCGACCACAAGGTTGACCCAAACGGTGTCTACAGCTGAAAGTTTTAGATGCGCACTGTCAGGTTCCCCACGTACAAAGCCTCCAGTTGATTCATAACTTCTCTCTGAATCCTGAAGTGGTCTCTCATAAAGTCCCGATTCGACTTGAGGCTTCTTTTGTGGTGCAAACGCCAAATAAGAGAGAAGTGCAAGCACTGCAACAGCAATTACACCTGCAATAACTTTCTGTGTTTTGGTAAGAGATGGGAATCCGTGAGATTGAGGCCCCCTTTCCAAACCCCCGGTTTCCTCTGCTTGAGGCATCCGCTGAGCTTCCATGAACATATCATATCTCTTAATTGTTTCATCAGGATCGAGCCCGATAGCCTTCGCATAGTCCCGGATAAACGCCCTTATATAAATCTCAGGCATTACTCCAAATTCCCCTGACTCAATTGCCTGCAGGTATTTGATACTTATCCTTGTTTGTGCTGCGATGTCAGAAAGCCTGACCTTCCTCTCTTCTCTCTGCTTTCTTAGATGCTCTGCAAAGCTCTCCATGACCTTTTGTATTCCTGGTTCTAAATCTAACCAAACCAGCGAACTGAATCAACGAGAAGAGAACTAATTACACGAGTCAGGTCCTACCCAACAAACTTTATACAAACCATTGTAATGTCATCACTTTGAGCAGCTGAGCCAGCAAAATCTGCAACTGATTCCAAGACTCTTTTGGAAATTTCAGCTGAGCTTCTATCCCTGTTTGAAAGTAAAACAGCTTCTAATCGACCTTCACTATACTGGTCCCCATGGATGTTTAGAGCTTCGCTAACACCATCTGTAAACATAAATAATATATCACCATGGTCTAACACCACAGATCCATGGCAATAATCAGCAGAAGAAAGAACACCCAAAATTATCCCACTTGATTCAAGCCTTTCAATTTTACCGGTTTTCCTGATCAAATAAGGGTAGTTGTGACCGGCGTTTACATAACTAATTGCTTTGAGATTTGGATTGTAAAGCATAGCAAAAAAGGTAACAAATCGGTCAAAGTCCGTGTTCCGATAAATTATTTCATTAAGCCTTCGAGTGATCTCCGCAAGCGGGAGACCTGTCTCGATAAGAGCCCTAAATGCTGATTGAAGGTTCGCCATCAATAATGAAGCAGGAAATCCCTTGCCAGACACATCAGCAATTGCTGCGCAAAGTGAACCATCTTTCAATGCCATTATATCGTAGTAATCTCCACCGACTTGCTTTGAAGGAATATTTAATGCCGAAATTTCACAGTAGCTGAATCGCGGAAGTTCACGCGGGAAAAGGTGTTCTTGAATGGTCCTGGCAAGATTCAATTCCTCCTCGAGCCTTTGCTTCGCCAAAGATTCCTGAAATAACCTGGCATTTTCCACGGCAATAGCAGACAAATTACAGATGGAAGAAACGAACTCTATTTCGGCGTCCGAGTATTTCCGTTTCGTAATCCTCTCTCCAAGAATGAGCATCCCTCCATGCTCACTTTGGAACATGAATGGAATTAGCACTTCTGCACCTGCGTTCCGCAGCTTTTGAATGAATTGATTATCATTGATGCTCTCATAGAGTTTTACAGGTTTTTCAATGCCACATAACATCTGCATATCTATTTCTTCAATTCCCCTCATTCTGTTTACGACCAAACGGACAACTCCGCTTTTCGTGGGGTCATTCAAACATATGGCGTACCGTCTAACGCCGATTTGCCCCATTATTGCAAACTCAAGTGTCCTGACCACACGGTCTTCATTTACTATTAGGGCAAACTCTTTCGAGAGCTCAAAGAGAGTCTGAAGCTCTTGTATTTTACGCTGGAGTTCAAGATTTGAAAGCCTGTACTGTTCAAATATATTTGCGTTTTGTATTGCCGCTGCAGAAATATTACAGAGAGTGGCAACGAATTCGATTTCGTCTGGAGACAGTTCATCTGTTAGCATCTTTTTACCAAGGAAGAGGTATCCCAGTAATTTATCAGCTGTTCTAATTGGAAAGATGTAATTTACCATGTAATTACTGAGTTCTTTGAAGTGTCGGTTTGAGGTCGCATGCACAATGATTGGTCGATCTATGTCTTGAATTAAAAGCCCATCTATAATATCGGAAGGAATGTGAAGACCCTTGTCTATTGAAACTGTCCCACCTGATGCCAACCTGACAGCGGAAAAGCTCTTACTAACCAGTAACTTCCCCATAGATGCAAGCATGATGTGGTTTAAAATGAACTTAAAATCTAAAGACGACGTGAGCATTGTTGTCGTCTCTATTAAGGAGGACAAGTCTACAATTCCCTGGTTATCCTTGAACTTATTCTTCTGGTTCATGCTTCAAATAGCGTACCAACCTGACTTCGTTCGCGGTTCTTTTTTCCTTGTATTCAACGCTGTCCATCAACTTCTTCATCAAATAAATTCCAAACCCCCCTCGTTTGTGAGTCTTTGCGAATTCGAGGACATTTGGAATTTGGACTGAATCCGGATCAAAACTCAAACCCCAGTCACGCACGATTATGGAGAACTCTGATTCGTGTGCACGAATCACAACTTCAAATTGAGCTTTCACTTCTCCTTTATATGCATGCTTAATGACATTAGTACATGCCTCATCTACAGCTAAAGATATTTCCGCAGCCTCTTTTTCACCAAATCCAAACTTCCTGGCATATCCGGTTACGAAGGCACGAACTTCCGACAAAGAGTTAGTACTACTCTGGAATACCTTCTTTGCTTCTATTTTTTCAAGACGACTCATCACTCGAATATTTTACTCAAACATCAATTGTGTCAGCTATTGAACTTCTGAAGTGCTTCATCTTGAGTGGAGTAAATTTCATACAGAATTGGAAATCCAAGTAAGTCAAATACGTTGTAGACCTTCGGCTGCAATTCTGCCAGCTTTATGTCACCATTGTTACTTCTGACTTCGTCAATAAATGCCATAAACACTCCAAGTCCAGCGCTGGATATGTAGTTTAGATCTTTGAAATTGACCACAATGTTGAATTTTCCTCCCTTTACAAGATCTGAAAAAACCCTTTCAAGGTCCGGAGCTGTGTGAGCATCAAGAAAACCTTGCAGGTTTACAACGACAGCCTTTCCTGATTCTCGAGTCAGCACCTTAAAATCATTCATTTTTCTTCTCCGATTTTATGAACGTATTGACGCTGATTTAAGCTACTCATACTTTACCTCCTAAACATGCTCCAATTGAGTTTCCTTCATTTCCACTTTAAAATCAACACTGTAGTGTCGTCTACAGCATCTACTCCGTGAGAAAATTCAGCAAGCGCGCGAATAATACTCCCCTTAACCTCAGTGACAGCCTGACTTCTAACCTTTTGCAGTAAAGTATAAAACCTTTCTTCTCCAAAGTCTTCACCTAATAAATTCCTCTGGTCTGTAATCCCATCTGTGTACAGGACAAGGAGATCACCTGACCTCAGCACAAAATCAGCCTGCTCCAGATGTGATCGAAAGGTTCTTGAATTCTCCATGCCAAGCCCTATACCTGCCGGGCGGATTAAGCGCATGCCCGAATCAGTTATCAAAACTGCTGGTGTATGGCCGGCACGCACAATCGAAACCCGCCCCGAAGCACTGTCGAGAAGAGCGTAAGTTAAAGTTATAAAGAAGCTCCTTTGCAAGGTATTTTTAACTGCCTCATTGGCAGCTAATAGAAACTCAATAGGAGAAGATGCTGAGAACGATAATGACTGAAAAATCCCTTTCATGTAAGCCATATAAAAAGCCGCAGAAGTCCCTTTCCCCGAAACATCTCCCACTGCAAAAGCATACTTTCCATCCCCAATTAGCGCGTAATCAACATAATCCCCACCAACCTCAAATGCTGGGAAAGAGAAAAAGTCTAATTCAAACTTTTCAGACATTGGAGCACTAACAGGCAAAAGTTTTACCTGCATATCATGAGCAACTGATAGCTCATGTTGCAACCGCTCATTTTCTAAACTCTTCGTAAAAAGGAGAGAGTTCTGAATCGCAATTGCTGCTGTATCAGCAAAAGCAGTTACCGTAGATATTTCTTCATCGTCATATGCATTTGCCATATTGTGGCACGTGTACAGTATGCCCACGAAATTTTCATGTGCCATCAGGGCTATGGCAAGAAGAGATTTGCCTGTAGCACCGATCAGCCCATAAGAGTTCATTTCCTCGTTGTTTTGTAAAATGATCCTCTTTGCCTCTCTTATTTTGTCCCTCATCGCACCAAGGGGGAGGCGCGATATCTCTTCAACTGTACAATTGTAAACTGCCCCAATGCTGTACCTTCCTCCCGAATGATTCTTACCATTAGCATCCTCATAAAGCTCGATCCACACCTTACTGGCTTGTGTTACTTCTCCAATCACGTTGACAGTGTTTTTTAAGACTTCCATGGGGTCAAGAGCATTGGTTATAATTCGACTGAGACTTTGAAATGAATCAAGTTCTCGCTTTTTCCTCTCGAAAGCGCTCGTTGTCGGGATATGAAAGATCGTGACAAAGAACGCCATTGAAAAATAAATAGAAACAAACAAAAGAAGATTAGCCGCCAAACCTGACATTGGAGCACTGTAGAAATACAGTGCCTCCCCGGCTGGCTCAGTGGTTCTAAGAGCCACAAAACCGTAACCTGCAAGTAGTGCTAACAGCACTGAGTAACCTAAGGCTTTATACTTCTCCCTGCGCGACAGGAAAACAATCCAGTTCATACTCACAATGTGCCATACCGTCACAGCAATGAATATCCAGAGAACTATGTCCCATAGAGTACTCCAAATTTTGCCATCAGGAAAAAGTTTGATTATAGCCCCCGATACGAGGAGGACAAGGAGTACATTGAACCGACGTCTTACCTTACGATCTGACTTGAACAAAATCAAATCCCCAATTAGTAGTAAGATTGTAATTGCACCAACTCCAACTGCAAGTCCAAAAAAGGTTACTCCAAGCAAAATGAGAACATCTGGGGGGTAATATGTGGTGTGTCTGTCCGCTTCAAACGTGAGGGCACCTCCAGCTATTATAGCTATGAGTATCAACATTAAGCCTGCTATGGTGCGCAACGTAATCACCGCCCCCTTTTGCTTCCTTCGCCAAAATGAATCCGTAGCAACGTATAGGAAAAGATATACTAAAATCGAAAACAAATACCTCAAAAAGGTAAGGTTAGGTTGGTCAAGGTGAATTGTAATCCTCACAACATCGTACAACAGAAGTAGCACAGCCAGCGCGGCTGCCGAAGCTAAATAGAGGCTATTTTTTAGGTTTATCGTCATTATCTTACACTAATCTAATCTTACTATACGCTATCCGCAATAATTTGTAACAAATGACTCGATCTTTTTAAATTTGCAAGTCCGCCGTTGAAGATATTAGCCGACAGGTAAAAATTTACACTATAATAGAAGACGTAAAAAATCTGCTTCTCTATCTCCCATTAGGAGTCTTCAAGCACCAAATACTTTAAGGATTTTTTCGTAAACATATGGATTAGCAGCTAACCCAGTACCGCCGTAAATTGTCTTTTCTCCTCCAAAATCTGAAAAGATCCCCCCGCTTTCCTCCACCAGTATTTTCACTGCAGCAACATCCCATGGCTTGACAATGGGATCTATCATTGCCTCTGCTCTGCCAGAAGCCACAAACGTGTAACCGAAGCAATCACCAAATCCACGATCGTGATAAGAACCGCTAATTAACTTTAAGAACCCCTTTTCATGTTCGCTCCCTAAAAAGTGCTTTAATCCTCCGTAGATTATGACAGCTCTGGACATGTCTCTGACCTTACTAACCTTCAACCTTTTCCGATTTAAGAATGCACCAATGCCTCTTGCTGCGTAATAAGTGGCATCAATGCCTGGCATGTCGACCACGCCCACAACAACTTCACCCCTGTACTCAAGCGCTATTAAGGTTCCCCAAAAAGGCACACCCCTTGAAAAATTTTTTGTGCCATCAATTGGATCGATTATCCATTTATACTCACTGTTACAACCCGAATCCCCAAATTCCTCACCATAGAAGCCATGGTGAGGATACCTCTTCTTTATTTCTTTCTTTAGATTTCTTTCGCACTTTTTATCTGCAGCAGTAACAGGGCTTGAGTCTTCTTTGTAATACACCTTGAAAGACGAATTGAAGTACTTCATGGTAACACGTTCTGAGAGCTTTGCCAGCTTGAGGGCAAATCTCAGTTCACTGCTGAAATCTATTATTTGCGACATTGAGTTACGCTTAAACCCTTAAAATAGCCGTAACCAATATTAGTTTCCCCATCAATAAAGTTGACCTGAACTTTAAAGGCCCTTTTACTGTGCTGCATGTTTTTGAGCAGATTTTTTCTTCTGCTCACTAATCCTGGCCTTTATCGTCTTCTCTCTTTTATGGTGTTTTTTTCGAACGATTTTCATCTTTTTATTCATTTAGGCTCCTTAAGATATTTCGTGATAATTATAGTCAAAATTAAGGATTGTCTGACCAAAAATAACCATGGAGGGCTTAAAATTCAATTTTTGAATATGGTGAGTTACTCGGCAGGAACCATTGGTAAACGGAGGCCCATCTGACGCATAAACACTCGAGTAATTTCCCAGCCGCCACGAGATCCATATGACTCGTACAAAGACAGAGTCGCACGACCCACCAATAAAAGGGCAGAGTACTGGCTCAATTAGTGCTGACACCAGAAAGGTTTGGATCCTTATGCTCGGTTGATGATTTTTGCTCTACAAACTTCAATTCTCCAGTTCGCTTATTTAGTTTGACACTTATAGTCATACCCTCAGAAAAAGTACCTTTTAACATTTCTTCGGCCAGTGGATCCTCTAAATATCGCTGAATAGCTCTTCGAAGTGGTCGTGCTCCAAAGCTGGGGTCAAAGCCTTTCTCGGCTAAAAATTCCTTAGCCTGTTTTGTAAGCTCAAGCTTGACACCGAGCGCAGAGAGTCGTTCGCGTAAACTCTCCGTATGTATATCGATAATCTTTTTGATGTGGCTTGTATCCAGCGGATGAAAAATGATTACATCGTCGATCCTGTTGAGAAACTCAGGATTGAAAAGCCTTTTCATCGCCTCTTCAATGACACCTTTTATAGTAGTGTACCGATCTTGTTCAGTGGGCTGTCCAAATCCAAATGTCCCCGCTGGCTTGATTTCTCTTGTCCCAATATTGGTTGTCATGATCAAAATCGTATTCTTAAAGTCAACCCTCCTCCCGAGGCTATCTGTCAACACACCATCATCGAGTACCTGCAGTAATATGTTGAAAACATCGGGATGAGCTTTTTCAATTTCATCGAGCAAAACCACACTGTATGGCTTACGGCGAACTTTTTCAGTTAACTGACCACCTTCTTCGTAGCCAATGTACCCCGGGGGTGCGCCAACCAGCCGACTGACGTTAAACTTCTCCATGTACTCGGACATGTCTATCCTAATTAGAGCATCTTCCGAGTCAAAAAGATACCTTGCTAATGCTTTTGCAAGTTCCGTTTTTCCAACACCAGTGGGACCAGCGAAAATGAACGAACCTATTGGGCGTTTCGGATCTTTAAGCCCGGCACGTGCCCGTCTGATAGCCTTCGCAAGCTTCTCAATTGGTTCGTCCTGCCCTACAATTTGTTTCTTTAATTCGTCAGACATTTTCAGAAGTTTTGCAGACTCGCTTTCAGCTATCTTGTTGACAGGTATCCCTGTCATCATGGCGACTACATCGGCAATATGCTCCTCGGTAACCTCATGTACCGTAGTTTCAGATTTCAACTCCCATTCTCTCTTTGCAATTTCCAAATCTGACAAAAGTTTCTTTTCAAGATCCCTGAGACGAGCTGCTTCCTCAAAGTCCTGAGTTTTAACAACCTTGTTTTTTAGCTGTTTTACCTTTTCTATTTCTTCCTCGAGCTCAACAATCTCCTTTGGAGCAACTATGTTTGCTAGGTGGACTCGTGAACCAGCCTCATCTAGAACATCGATAGCCTTGTCAGGCAAAAATCTGTCTGTAGCATACCTGTCGCTCAATTTGACTGCTGCTTCGATTGCTTTCTCAGTATACCTGACGTTATGATGCTCTTCATATTTTTGCTTGATATTATTTAAAATTTGAATTGTTTCTTCAACTGTGGTTGGTTCTACCATAATTTTTTGGAACCTACGATCCAGCGCACCATCTTTTTCAATGTACTGTCTGTAATCGTCAAGGGTGGTTGCTCCTATACATTGGATTTCCCCCCGGGCAAGGGCAGGCTTAAACATGTTAGACGCATCGAGAGAACCTGACGCTCCCCCTGCACCAACAATAGTATGCAGTTCATCAATGAAAAGGATAACATCCTTGGCTTTCTCAAGCTCATTGAGCACAGCCTTCATTCGCTCTTCAAACTGACCGCGATATTTTGTCCCGGCAACCAGTGCAGCTAGATCAAGGGTAACGACCCTCTTATTGTGCAATACCCGTGATACTTTCTTCTGAACAATCCGAAGAGCAAGCCCCTCGGCAATTGCGGTCTTTCCGACTCCAGGCTCACCAATCAAAACAGGATTGTTCTTTTTCCTTCGGGCAAGCACCTGAGCAACTCTTTCTATCTCTTTTTCACGTCCTATGATTGGATCAAGTTTGTCTTCCATGGCAAGTTTTGTCAGGTCTCTCCCAAAATTGTCAAGAACTGGAGTCTTTGATTTCTCTAACTTCTTTTCGCTACCCTGTGAATGTTGATTAACCGCTGCAGATTGGGATGGTTTGCCATTTATTATGTTGTCAAGCTCTTGTCTGACGGAATCGTAACTAACATTGAATTGGTGAAGTATCTGGGATGCAACATTATCATCGTCCCGCAAAAGAGAGAGGAGCAAATGTTCCGTACCGATTACATCTGACTTGTAAAGCTTTGCTTCCAAATAAGTAATCTTCAAAACTTTTTCCGCCTGTTTCGTAAGGGGAATATTCCCAATGGTAAGTGTACCTCCAGATGTACGCACCGTATCTTCAACCGCTTTCTTCAACTTGTAAAGGTCTACTCCTAAATTCCGCAAGATCTTCACAGCAATCCCTTCTCCTTCTCTTATAATCCCAAGAAGGAGATGTTCCGTGCCGATAAAATCATGGCCAAGCCTCAGAGCCTCTTCTCGACTTAACCTGATTACATCCTGCACGCGATTAGAAAAGTTTCCTTCCATCTTCAATCCAATAATTTTGTTTCGTTGCTATCATTAACAATCATCGACATAGCCAAGTTTCGCATCCTAAACCAATTCCTTTTAGAAGGTCTCAATTAAATTTAGCCATAGACCTCCGTTATGTCAAAGCATCCAACTCCTCTAGTCCTAATTTCGGAATCTTTACGAGAAAATCAAGGCAAAAGGTTTGGGAAGAAACGTTGGGCCCCATATGTCATTTTTCCAGAGTGTAGCGGAGGAGGGACTCGAACCCCCGACACGTGGATTATGATTCCACTGCTCTAACCAGCTGAGCTACTCCGCCTTTGTTAATGAACTTAAATTTAAATCAATGCAACTTCCCCGTCAAGCCTTTAAAACCGCCCATCTAGACGAGCTAAAAGCAATCCTTGTATGAATTTTCAATCCTCGAGGTATACTTTACCAACTATCTTGTCATTCTCAAAGGTATAGACAAGGGGCACACCAGTAGGAATATTTAGTTCCAAAACTTGCTCCTTCGTAAGGTTATCCAGATACATTACTAATGACCTGAGACTGTTTCCATGTGCGACGACCAACACATTTTTCCCAATCTTGACGTCTGGAAAAATTTTGAACTTCCAGTATGGAAGCACCCGCGCTGCGGTATCTGCGAGACTCTCCCCATTTGGAGGAGGGACATCATAACTTCTGCGCCAGATCTTCACCTGTTCATCACCAAATTTCTTTGCTGTCTCGGCTTTGTTCAAACCCTGCAAGTCACCATAGTGTCTCTCATTTAAAGCTGTGTCGTATTCGACGGGGAGGTCGATTTGACCAATCTTTTCAAGAACAATCTTTAGTGTATCAATTGCCCTCTTGAGTTTTGAGCAATAACCCTGGTCAAATTTATAACTTTTTAATTTTTCACCAGCTGATTCAGCTTCCTTCAATCCCCGATCAGAGAGGGGAACATCTACCCAGCCAGTGAAACGATTTTCAAGGTTCCACTGTGACTCTCCGTGCCTCAATAAAACAAGTTTAGACATTGACTCTCCATTAAACTGTTTTACACTTCCATTTATTCTAATTTTGCTTAATCTTGATACGTAATAATATAATAATCAGAATTCTAACCATGAAACGAAATTGGGCTCACTTGTCCTATCTGACAATAAATTTTAAATGCTTTAAGTCGGTAATCTGTACCAGCTTTGTCAAATATGCAATCATGGCAAAAAGGCCTGCAAACACGATTCCTTTAAGAGGAAAACTGAAGTATACGTTCTGAACCACAATACCAATTAAGGAAACTGGAACCAGGCAAATTATCGAGATTAACGAAACCCGTGAAAGTATGCTCCACGGGAGAAATTCTTTAACAGTCGTCCTTAATGATGAAATCAATACCCATGCAAGAAATAAAATCTCAATATATGTAACGACAACTTTTCCAAGTGCAGCCCCTTCAATTCCAAAGGACCTCATTAACATGTAGGAGGCTAATCCACCTAAAAACATATCTGCAATTGATGTGTACATATAAAGTTTTTGTTTCCCGAGTGAAAAAAGCGCATGACTATAAAAAGCAAGTCTTAAAGGCATCATCAACAAAAATATCCTGAAGATTCCTGCACTTGCCAGGTATTTTTGCCCAAAGAAGAAATACATGAAATCTCCAGCGAACGCAAAGAGAAAAAAAGAAATTGGAAGTAAGAATAACCCAGTCTTAGAAATCGAATTTTTCCAGAACCCAATGAAGTTCTCTATTTGATTTTTTGAACCCAACTCACTTAATTTCGGAAGCAATACAGTTGACGCCGATCCAGTGACGATCGCTATCAATGGAATTTCTTTTGCGCCAATTGCATACACAGCGTAAACGCTCGATGAAAAATTCGTCGTTACAAGATATTTGTCCACCTGCCTTGATATCATTCCCACAATACCACTCACAACAACAGGTAAAGCATATGCAACCTGACTTTTCAGATTGACACCGATTCCTGCCAAAGCCATCATGCGACGCTTGTCCAGGAATAATATCAATAAAGCGGACTTCAAAAAACCCACAATAGTAATAAGAACAAAGATAGAATTCATGCTTTTAAGTAAAACAGCTCCGGCACTTACTGAGATGACTATCAAGAATGCAACTACCACATTAACAAGAAGTAGCAATTTCACTTTCTTTTCAGTTATGAGCACAGATTCCATTAACAACGAAGGACTGGAGAGGATAGCATAAAAAGAAAAAATACGAAGATAAATCGTGATCTGGGGGGCATTAAAAAAAACTCCTATCGGCACGGCAAAAACTAACATCGCAACTCCTGTAACAAGTCCAACTAAACAGCTCAAAACAACCGATGCCGAATACACAACCTTTAAATCAACTCTTGCGGAATAAAAATACAAAGCACTCCCCAAACCATAAACAAATAGTGGAACGAGTGAATTGTAAACCAGCCACACTTGTTCATAATTGCCATACTCGCTTTGCGACAATGCTCTGGTCAAAATAATTGATGCCGCCACCGTCCCCAGGACTGAAACCAGCTTTGCGATGCTGACCATACCAGCTTGCTCGGTTAAGGACGGACCGTTAATTTTTTCCATTCAAGCCCTCAAAACAAGAGAAGCGATTTTACTAGACCAGCTGTTCGCATGCCGTATGCGAAAGAACACTTTCAATGATGGGCCAAAAGAAGACTTAAAGATGTTAATCGAAGGAGTGTTTGCACCACATAAGTCTACATAATTCTTCCCTGCCGCAGCTGCGCTTTTAAACACATGATGGTACAACAAATGTGATGAGCCTCTGTCAATTTCGACTTCAGTGCCGCTGACGAAAAAGTAACTCGAATCTTTTGCCTCCAATGTTGCCAGAGCCGCAAGCAAGTCGCCATTAGAATTCCTGATTGCATAAATCTTCAATAGCAAATCATTGCTGAGAAGGGTTAACAAAGAAGTTATGACCGATGCATCAACAGGAGGTTTTCTATTGTGGCGCTTATAACTCCTCATCTGCAGGCTTATTAGTTCATCAATTTCACATGTTGAGGTTTGCAGGTTTGCTTTTATAGCGTAACGCAGCATCTCCATAAGAGATTTTGTATAATTATTTTCGGAAAATCTCGCCGTTTCCATTACATAAGTGTACTGAGGCAAAATTTTTGCACCTGACCACTGAAATGGCCTTACATCTAAATCACAAGGCGGAAGGCTTAACTGATAAAACCTATACTTGCTTATCAAATAATCCGAAAGAATTTGATAAGACTGAAGCTTTTCGTACTCCCGCTTCTGACTTTTTGAATTTTCAAGTTTTCTAAAACTTAATCCGTCATATAGTCTCATAGGCATGAGCCTTATGTAGCGCTTTGAAAATTTCTTACCAACAAAAAAAGAGCCAACAGCAATGATTGTTTCCCCCCGAAAGATTCCAACTAGTTCGTATGGAGAGTCAAAAGCTTTTGAATATGCTTCTAATACTTCTGGAAACGAAAATGGGGTGGGTGGTGGATTAGCCTTGAGGAAATTTGAATAGGTATCGATTCCAATCCCATATACAGACAGGTCAGACATTCGTTGATTACATTAGTTGAATGCAGAGATTATAGTATATACTTACTGAGGTCACGGTCCTTCACAATTTTGCCAAGCTTATCACGAACCATTTCCTGTGTAATTTCTATTTTCTTCTCTTTAATTCTGTCCGGTACATCAAATAGAATGTCTTCCAACAGTGTAGTCATAATTGTATGAAGACGCCGTGCACCTATGTTCTCCACTTGTTCATTGACCTCTGTCGCAACTCTTGCTATCTCTCTTATTGCTCCGTCGGTAAACTTGATTTCCACTCCTTCAGTGGCCAAGAGCGCAGTGTACTGTTTAACAAGCGCATTTTCCGGAAGAGTCAAAATTTTGTAAAAATCTTCTTCGTTTAAGCTGTTCAATTCGACTCTGATAGGGAATCGACCTTGCAGCTCTGGGATGAGGTCCGATGGCTTGGCAGTGTGAAATGCGCCACTGGCAATGAAAAGAATGTGATCAGTCTTCACCATGCCATATTTCGTCATAACTGTTGAGCCCTCAACTATTGGGAGAAGATCCTTCTGCACACCTTCTCTCGACACGTCTGGTCCGTGTGCCTCGCCCTTACTCGCAATTTTATCGATTTCATCAATGAAAACTATCCCACTGTTCTCTACTCGACGAAGTGCTTCTTTAATTACTCCGTCCATATCTATTAGTTTTTGTGCTTCCTGCTGCGTGAAAATATTGAAAGCCTCTGGAACAGTAACTCTTCTCGATTTGGTCTTTTTAGGCATGATGTTGCTCAAGAGGTCTTGGAAGTTTGGCCCAAGTTCGTCAATTCCAAAAGGGCCAAATACTTGCATCATCGATGCAGGCTCCTCAGCTGCTTTAACTTCTATCGTCTTGTGGTCGAATTCCCCTGCCCGTAATCTCTCACGAATTTTTTCTCTTGTTTGCGAATAACTCTCATCTTCTCCCCGCAGTCCTTCTCGAAACCGCTCTGCATCTTCGGTCTCTACCCCAGGAATGTCTTCTTTACCTGAAATCTTTACTTTCTTAGAGTTCTTCATTGGCAATAACTCATCGAGCAATCTCTCCTCTGCAAGAGATCTAGCTTTATCCATAACCTCTTCGGTACGCTCTGCTTTTACGGCAGCAACAGCAATTTCTACAAGGTCTCGTATCATCGATTCGACATCCCGGCCAACGTATCCAACCTCGGTAAATTTTGATGCTTCCACTTTTACAAACGGAGCATTGGCTAACTTTGCAAGACGCCGTGCGATTTCAGTTTTTCCTACACCGGTCGGACCAATTAAAATTATATTGTTAGGCATTATTTCATCACGCAAATTATCAGGTACCTGCAGGCGCCGCCATCTATTCCTTAACGCAATTGCCACAGATTTTTTTGCAGCATCCTGACCTATGATATATTTGTCGAGTTCACGAACCACTTCTCGTGGGGTGAGCTCTTTGTGAGGAATCTCATTTGATGGTTTATGCGTTTGTCTGGACATATTAAAGTTCTTCAATTGTAAAATTTTGATTGGTGTAAATGCATATTTCAGATGCTGTTTGCAGTGAGTGTTGAACTATCTCTGCAGCCGAGAAATTAGTAAATTTCGACAAAACTCGGGCGGCAGCCAGTGCATAGTTCCCCCCCGAGCCAATAGCAACTATTTTATCGTCTGGCTCTATAACATCACCATTTCCAGAAATTATGAGAGCAGTTTCCCGATTTATAACAGCCAACAGAGCTTCCAGTCGCCGAAGATATTTATCGGTTCGCCATTCCTTTGCGAGCTCAACAGCAGCACGACTCAGGTTCCCATGGTACTGCTGCAACTTATCTTCAAAACGTTCAAACAGGGTGAAGGCGTCAGCTGATGCACCAGCAAAGCCAGCAAGAACAGAATTGTTGTAAATTTTTCTGACCTTTTTAGAATGGTGTTTCATAACAGCATCACCAACGGTCACCTGACCGTCTCCTCCAATTGCACATCTCCCGTCTTTTATAATACCGATGACAGTTGTCGAATGAATTTTCATTTTCGATATCTCGAGTCTGGTCTTGAATTGTTTTAAATGCGCCGCATCCTTGCTGGCGGGATCCTTAATTGCTCTCTGTACTTTGTAACAGTGCGCCTCGCGACCCTATAGCCTTGCTCGTTTAACAGCTTTGTTATCTTCTCGTCATTGAGAGGCTCTGATTTGTCTTCGCTTTCTATCATTGATTTTATCTTGTTCTTAATTTCCCTTGTAGCAACTTCGTCACCGTCTGCGGTCTTAAGTCCCTCACTGAAAAGGTCACGTAATTTAAATACTCCAAAATCGGTTTGAACATATTTTGAACTGACAACCCTACTGATTGTTGATATATCGAAGCCCGTTCTTTCTGAAATATCCCGATAAATGAGGGGCTTAATGTGGTCAGGCCCCGATGTAAAAAAATCTCTCTGAGCTTCAACAATGGCTTGCATGACTTTCATCATAGTATCACGCCTTTGCATTAAGGCAGTCACGAACCATTTCGCAGATTCCAACTTACGCTTTAAAAACTCCTTTGTTTGAGCATCTGTTTTGTGTGTTCTTGAATCCCTCATCATATCCAGGTAGCGCGGACTGATCCTGACGGATGGCATGTCACGCTCGTTTAATGTTATTACAAGCTCACCATCATCATTTTCTGTCACCACAAAATCTGGCACAACAACTGTTGTTTCAAGAGGAAGTATGAAGCCTTCGCCCGGTTTGGGATTTAGTTTTTTTATTATAGTATCCGCTTTTCGAATTTCTTCAAGAGTTACACTGAGCTTTCTGGATATCTGATCGTAACGCCGATTGGAGTAGTCTTCAAATTCCTCCTCAAGTATCTTCAAGGCAACAGTCTTATCGTGTGGAGGAACATCTGTTCGCATCCTTAGCTGAACAATCAAGCACTCACGCAAATTCCTTGCTCCTATGCCAGGTGGGTCAAGCGTTTGAATTTGTGCAAGGACTCTCTCGGCATCAGTTATCGTGAGATTTAGTCCAAATGTCAGATTAGTGTCTTCCACAACCTTTGCCAGATCTTCGCGTAGGTACCCATCGTCATCTATGTTACCTATAATTTCTTCCCCAAGCCTTTTTTCCTGCTCGTTTAAATCGAGTAACTGCAACTGTTGCAAAAGATGATCGTACATAGTCTCCACTGCTGGAGGAGCAAATTCATATTCCTCATTGTCGGGATGCGACCGGCGTCGAACCTCAGTCTCATCATTTCTGAATTCGTCAAGATCGACATCACTAAACTCAGGTTCGTCAATTGGATCATCTGGCTTTTCATCAAGCTCTTTCAACTCCAGCTCTGGCTCCTCTATGAGCTCTTCTCCTTCTTCAAGTTCAAGCACTGGATTCTCGTCAAGTTCAGATCGCAGCCTCTGCTGCAAGGCAAATATTGGCTGTTGAAGCAAATCATAATAAAGTATTTGCTGTGGCTGCAGGTGTAATTCCTGACTCAAACGCTGTGTCTGCCCAAACTTAATCATACCCTGACCGTTTCTCTTATTGTTACTTTTTCTCCTTTTATCTTTTGAACCTCAGTTTCAAGTTTACTGTACCATTCCTCTCCAAATGCCCGAATTAGCGCATCTTTTACAAATTCTGCTACAACAATATTGTGTTCAGTCCCATACTCGCGCGCAGAGTCGCATTCGACAATCTCATGATACTTTAAGACAATCCCGCCAAAGTTGATCACGCGAATTGGGTAAAGATGACAGGAAATTGGTTTACGAAATTTTATTTTCCCATCATTGTAGGCTTTTTCTATAGCGCACTTAGAAATTCCATTTTCATGGTATACAAAAACACAATCTTTGTCGCCTATACAAACGGTCGCAAAGTCATTGGTCGCTCCCTCAAAGAAGCCATTTTCCTCAATCTCAGTTTGTTTCCTCTGGTCAAGATAAGGCAAAATAAAAGGCAAAGAGTCTTTGATTTCACTGATTTCATAGTCCAATAGGGGTGCGCCACGCCCCCCAGGAATGCTGCAGCAGGCTCCCTTACAACGGGAAAGCTGACAGGCAAAGCCCTGTACGGCAACTTTACCATCAACCACTATGTCGTCTATAACTATAGGCCCACTCATTTCCATTTAAATTAACAACTTAGCCGTTAACATAAAAGATGGTATAAAAGTTGTTGCGCATCTTCGGACTGAAGCGCAATATTTATTATATAATACAACTACTGGCGGTCCCTCAGGCCATAGTCACAACGGCTATGACACCCCATGCTTTTCAATATTCATTGAATTCTTTCACCGATCAATTGCCAGGCGGTCTGACACGCTGTACAAATCCTTGTCGCCCCTACCTGAAAGGTTAATTAATATCTTCTTGCCACGCCCTTCCCCCTGCGCCAGTTTAATTGCGTAAGCAATTGCATGAGCAGATTCAAGAGCAGGTATTATCCCTTCAAGCCGGGAGAGCTCTACGAAAGCTCCAAGTGCCTCTCCATCGGTCACCGATGCATAACTGACAAGGCCTGAATCTTTTAGATAAGAATGCTCTGGCCCAACTCCAGGATAATCCAGACCTGCCGAAATTGAATGTGCATTCAGGACATTCCCGTTTTCATCCTGTAGTAAATACTGCATAGATCCGTGCAACACACCAGGCTTGCCAATCGATAAAGAGGCTGCTGTTTTTCCTGAGCCAATCCCCTCACCTGCCGCTTCAACCCCGACTATTTTTACCCTGGGAATGTCCCTGATAAAACTGTAAAAAAGACCTATAGCATTGCTTCCGCCACCAACACACGCCACCACATAATCAGGCAAATCACCTACCTGCTGCTGGAACTGATTTTTAGCCTCGACTCCAATTACAGATTGAAAGTGCCTAACAATCTTCGGGTAAGGATGCATACCTACCACTGAACCAATGATATAAAATGTGTCGCGAACATTTGTAACCCAATCACGAATTGCTTCGCTTGTTGCTTCTTTTAAGGTTCGAGTACCTGCTGTAACAGGTTTTACTTCAGCACCAAGGAGTCTCATCTTGAAGACATTTGGTTCTTGCCGATGCATATCCTCTTCTCCCATGTAAACCACACACTGCATTCCCATTAAAGTTGCAACGGTAGCTGTTGCAACGCCATGTTGTCCTGCACCTGTTTCGGCAATAATCCTTTTCTTACCTAAATATCTGGCCAGAAGTCCTTGTCCAATCGTATTATTTATTTTGTGAGCACCTGTATGAAGTAAATCCTCTCGCTTAAAATAAAAATCTGCGCCATATTTCTTGCTCATATTTTTTGCATGATAGAGTGGAGTTGGACGTCCAGCGTAATCTCTGAGGATCGATGAGAATTCGTTTATGAATTCTGGGTTATCTTTCAGCTTCTCAAAAGCTTCATCTAATTCATACGCTGCACTTACAAGAGTTTCGGGTATGAACATCCCACCAAATTTTCCAAAATGTCCATGTTCATCCGGCAGGGTGTAAAATTTCTCAATTTTTTCTCTCAAATCCATCTCAAATAATGCCCTTTGCTTTTTCAACAAACTCTTTAATCTTACCTTTATCTTTTTTACCTGGACAAACCTCGACTCCAGAGGCAACATCAACCCCATATGGTTTGACGATTCTTATCACATCCAGCACATTCCCCGGTGTCAATCCTCCAGAAATCACAAACTTAAATGAAAAATCCAACCGGCTGGAGAGCAACATTTCATAATCCATTACCTTGCCAGTCCCACCATATTCTCCCTCTACAAATGTGTCGAGAAAAATAAGGTCAGCATTCAGCCTTGATGCCGATACAACATCGTTTGTTGATTTCACGCGTACCGACAAATAAAGCGGTTTGTGCAAAGAATAATCACGTAAATCGAACTGCGGCTCATACACCTGAAATCCGTCTAACGGCAACTCTTCGGAAATCGTCATTAGCTGGCCTATGTCCGGTTTTACAAATAATCCAACTACACTGACGAAAGGAGACACCTCTCTGACAATTAAATCTGCTTTCTCCATTGTCACAAATCTCTTGCTGTGGGGATAGAAATTCAGTCCAATTGCATCAGCACCACTTTCCACGCAATAATACGCATCCTCTAAGCTAGTTATACCACAAATTTTCACAAACATTTAACCACATCCTCCATCTTTCTAAGGAAACCACAGACAAGCTCAAATATAATAAGAAACGAACCTTCTCACCTCAGAAACTCTATCCCTTGCACGCATAAAATGTTCTCCTATGAGAACCGCATTATACCCAAGGCTCATTATGTAGGAAAGATCTTCCGGATCGTTGACCCCACTTTCATAAACCTTGATCACGTCATTTGGAATCATTCCAGCCAACTTCTCTGCAACTTGCCTGGAAACCGTAAATGTTGCGAGGTCACGGCTGTTCACACCTATTATTTCCGCCCCGGCATCAATTGCGCGTGCCAGCTCGTCTTTCGAGTGAACTTCCACAAGCGCTGGCAACGACTTTAATTTAGCTATAGAAATAAAATTTCCTAAATGAAAATCAGGAAGTGCAGCTGCTATAAGCAAGATCGAATCAGCCCCTATGAGAAGCGATTCATAGATTTGATACTCATCCACGATGAAATCCTTTCTAAGAAGAGGTAACTTAACCGCATCTCTAGCAGCCTGGAAATCTTTGTGAGATCCGTTAAAGAAGTCTGTCTCGGTCAAAACAGAAATAGCAGCAGCCCCACCTTTTTCGTAGTCCCTTGCAATAGCTGCAGGGTTAACGTCACTAACAATTACCCCCCTGGAAGGAGAAGCCCGTTTTATTTCAGCAATGACTTTTACATGCCCACTGCCATCGTCGTCATCAACAGTAATAGCCTCTCTAAAATTTCGGCGTGGTCTAATATCTTCTACAAGACTTTGAATCTCTGCTAATGTCAGCACTGTTTTTGCTTCTTCTACAACCAATTTCTTGCGATTAATGATCGTTTCGAGAAAATTCATTTTTTCTTCTTTCTCTTTTTAATTTTCTTCCGAGCAGTATGATTTTTTATATTCAACTCTACAGATCCAGTTGACTTTGGCGTGCTGGTTTCAACATTACTATCGATATCAATCGCAGAAATCTCATTTTTAAATTCTGTCGATGCCAAATCTTCGTTAGCCTGGCGATCAATTTGGGACTTGGTTGCCTTCGCTTCTTCATATGAAATCCTTAAGCGCTTTATCCTGTGCCGTGCAACGTCCTCAACAGTAAAGAAAATGTTGTCGTGTCGATAAGTTTCACCTTTTTGTGGAAGTTTGCCAGCAAGTTTTTGAACAAAACCTGCCATAGTGTCATAATCCTCGGCATGTGGAACATTTGACTCAAAAAGCTCATTGAACCTCTCAACAGTCATGGAACCGGAGACATAGACCTCTTCGTCTTTTCCACGAACGATCTCTTTCGTAGACTCATCATATTCATCCTGTATTTCACCAACAATTTCCTCGAGGATATCTTCCAGTGTAACAATCCCTTCTGTTCCTCCAAACTCATCAACGACGACCGCCAGATGTACTTTATCCTTCTGCATCTCACGTAGTAATTGGCTGATCTTCTTCGTTTCAGGTACATAATATGGGGTTCGCAGCAGATCCTGAAGAACCAAAACTGATTCCGAATCAAACATTGTCAACAGGTCTTTTGCATATATTATACCCACTACGTTATCTATTGACCCACGATAAACAGGAAGTCGAGAATAGCCCTCCTCTATCACCTTCCTCAGAATCTTCTTTGAATCCTGGTCAATATCAATTGCAACTATGTCAGCCCTTGGTACCATTACTTCACGAACTATCTTGTCACTGAACTTGAGTACACTCTCTATCAGCTCTCGCTCAAGATTGTCGATCTCCCCTGATTGAGTTGTCTTATCGAGTATTTCATCTATAATTTCATTCCTGCCGGGTTCTAATTGTTTCAGGTGCAAAAGCTTATTTACCAATTGTAGAGTTCTGTACCTGATAAAAAATGGTCTAATAACACTCCCTGTCAGTAATGGTCCCAACGTGACAAGGAAAGAAATAATGATGGTGACAATAATTGGTGTTTTAATCTGGGTGACAAGTGACACAAAACTCAACGCTGAAATTGCAACAGCTGCAATGTAAAATTTTATTCTATTTAATTTTCCCAATTCGGTTGCTTCATTAGACAGCCCGATAGTCCAGGCTACCGATGAAAGCAGAAACAAAAAAAGTAATCCAATAATATCCACAGTCATGCTGCTAGCTCAATAAGCTGCTTGAGTTTCTTTTCCGGGAGACCGTCTGAAATAGTTGACCGTGCTATGGATATACCGGAACTAATATCAGGAGCAACCCCGGCAACATAAATTGCAGCACCTGCATTTAGCAACACTGCATCATAAAATGCAGACCTCTCCCCGCGAATTGCCGAAAGAAATGCTTCAACTGCTTCATCCTGATTGCGTACAACAAGGTCTGTCAAGTTCACCCTTTTAAAACCAAAATCTTCGGGCTCAATCTTATACCTTGAAATTTTTCCATCTTTCAATTCTGCTACTTCCGTTTTTCCACACAAGGAAATCTCATCCATTGTCGGTTCTCCGTGAACAACAAGCGCTCCTTCACTCCCGAGCTCTTTCAAAACTAGTGCTACGGTTTCAATCAAATCCGGCATGTAAATTCCCATCAGTTGTCTGTTCGCACCAGCCGGATTGGTCAGCGGACCGAGCAAATTAAAAATAGTCCGGACCCCAAGGTCACGCCTTACAGGTGCCGCAAATCTCATAGATTTGTGATGTAGGGGAGCGTACAAAAAAGCTAACCCGATCTTCTCAAGGCTGGTCTGTGTCTTTTCGATACTTAAGCCATCAATGTTCATTCCCAAGGCCTTCAAAACATCTGCACTCCCTGATTTGCTTGACACCGCACGGTTACCGTGCTTCGCCACAACCACACCTGCAGAAGATGCTACAAGGGCAGCAGCTGTAGAAATGTTGAATGTCCCTGACGAATCTCCTCCTGTTCCACAAGTATCAAGGATAACTTCCTTTTCAATTTTCAACCGATCTGCTTTTTCGCGCATTGCCATGGCACTGCCAACTATCTCGTCAACTGTCTCTCCTTTCATCCTCAGTGCAACAAGGTACCCTGCAATTTGAGCTTCAGTAGCCTCGCCACTCATAATTAAAAGCATTGTTCGGTAAGCCTCTTCACGAGATAGACTTTTCCCTGAAACAAGTTTAGCTATACTTTCTTTAATCATTGGTCAAATTAAAATTATTTTATGACTTGTCGCATACGGTGGGAGCTCTTTTAGCAACTTATTGATGAAATTATCTCCGTATTTATTGTAAAAATAAGAAAAATTTATGACACGCTCCTGTAAATCGCGATTGGGATAAACAAATTGCTGAAATTTCTTTACCTGTTGTAAAACCTGATCATTTTTTCTTCTATAAGCTGCTATCGTTTTTTCCTGCAAATGCTGCAGATGGTAAAGCATTCGCGACACAGTTGAATCAACAGCTCCTTTTAATGTTGGATCAATTCGTACGGCTAAAGGATCGAGCCAATGCACTGCACGAGCCACCTCGTCAGAGGTTTTGGTAAACTCATCTGGAATGTCTTCTGCACTGACAGCCCTGAGAGCTTTCTTTACAAGTTCGTCAAAATCATAAAATGCATCGAGAATACTGAGTTGATACCTTTCCATTATCTTTTGAACAGTGTGCTCCAGAATTGTGGCGCTTGGCCTGGGGAAGATGGGGGGCATGTCAACTTCAAACAATTCATACACCCCCTTTAACTGTGCAAAATAAGCAATCTCACTAGGTCCACCAACATAAGCTGCGGTGGGAAATGTGTAGTCCTGACAAATCGGCCGAAGAACAACGTTTGGACTGAACGATTCCGGACTTGTTTCAATAAGGGTTCTCAACTGTTCCCGCATTAACTTCCGTTTCGTTCCGCGAAGCGAAAAAGCATTGCTAATAGGCTCTATTCCTCGCCGCTTGCCATTATCCAGATAAAAAAGATTTATTACTCTTGGCTTAACCTGAACGTGATAAATTTCCTCTAACTGAGCACTTGATTTAATAACCTCTTCACTCGTTCTGGGAAAGGTAGAGAGTTCTCGTTCAAATATTGGCCCAAAGATTCGTTTGGATTCTGCATCAGTAGGGTCAAAAATTAAAAATGGTATATCTTGTAAAATATGAGTGATTGTCTTTGAAAATGCTGATGCGAATGTCTCCCCGGTGGTGTAAAATTCAGACAGCATTTTAAAAAGATTCTGCTTGAAATCAGACTCCCGCAAAATGGCATCGAGCTGTCCAAGGACATCATTAAATCCCTCGTCCACCATGATCTCACTCATCGGGGTAAGGTTCTCTGATTCTGGATCAGATTGTTCACCACCTATCCTCACCACCTCTAAACTCGAATTCAAAATATGTATGTGATTGGTCTCGTTTAAATCATGATCATCCCCTTCTAACCAGAAAACTGGAACAAACTCAAAATCAGGAAATCTCTCCTTTAGATTCCCTGATAGATTGAATGCCCCTATTGCCTTGTACAGGGTGTAAAGCGGACCTGTAAATATCCCCACCTGCTGACCCGTGACCACAGCAAGTGCATTATCCATCGAAAGAGCTTCCAGTGCAGCTTGATATCCAGAAGATTTGTTCAGCCTCTCATTTTGCTTCCGAAGTAACTGAACTAATCTATTCCTCTTATCTCCAAATCTCGTTAAAATTTTTTCAAAATGGGCACGAAGCTCTTTATCATTTCGATAATCCACTCTGTAAAAATTCTCTACACTCGGAAAATGATTGACATAATTTATGAAAAGTTTGGCTTGATGCGGCAGATCTGCAAATGATAGTTCCATGTTCATGCCATTATTGATTCTTCGGTTTCACTATCGAAGAAATAAGCACGGCTGGTATCGAAGTACATTTTCAACTCAGTTCCAGGTTGGGGATCGACAAGCTTCGTTATTCGGGCAACTAATTGTGTCGTCTGCAACGAAAAATACAGGTAAACCTCATTTCCCATTGGCTCTGAGATTTCAACCCTGAGATTTGCATACGATTTCATATTTCCTGGATGATCATCCCCCAAATAAATATGTTCGGGCCTGATGCCGAGATAAATTTGCTTGTTATAAAACGGACCAATCTTCGATTCAAATGAAGGCGGTAATTCCAGATGAAGCCCCCCTTCTGCCTCTTGACCATTTAAACCTTCCGAAAAATAAATACCATCCTCTTCCTTGCGGACAAAACCCTCAAAAAAGTTCATCGCAGGGCTCCCAATGAAACCCGCAACAAATTTATTTCGTGGGTTGTTGTACAAATTCAGTGGTGTGTCAATTTGTTGAACAATACCGTTTCTCATCACTACTATCCGGTCACCCATGGTCATCCCTTCGACCTGATCATGTGTAACGTATATCATCGTCGCACCAAGCCGCTGATGAAGCTTGGAGATCTCTGCTCGCATTTGAACCCTCATCTTGGCATCGAGATTGGAAAGAGGCTCGTCAAATAAAAAAACCTTGGGCTTCCGAACAATTGCTCTCCCTAATGCAACACGTTGGCGCTGTCCTCCAGAAAGTGCTTTTGGCTTTCTCCCAAGATATTCACTTATACCAAGAATTTGAGCTGCTTCCTTTACACGCATATCTATTTCACTTTTCGAAAACTTCCTCAGCTTTAGCCCAAAAGCCATATTCTCGTAAACTGTCATGTGAGGATACAGTGCGTAGTTCTGAAAAACCATTGCGATATCCCTATCCTTCGGTGGAACATTGTTCACAATTTGATTGTCTATGTACAAATTCCCACTCGTTATTTCTTCAAGCCCCGCTATCATCCTGAGCGTTGTCGTTTTCCCACAGCCCGATGGTCCAACCAGAACAACAAATTCTCTGTCCTGTATTTCAACGTTGACATCTTTGACTGCCACCACGCCGCCTTCATAGACTTTAGAAATATTTTCCAGTTTAACACCAGCCATAGTTAACTCCTGATGATTAATGTTTCAAGTATCGTGAAAAATTCAGGGAAGGATATCGACGCCCACTCCGCATTTTTAATAATAGTCTCTCCTCTTGCACAAACGCCAGCAATAGTGAAAGCCATAGCCATCCTGTGATCCTTATATGAATCGACAATTGAACCATACAACTCTCCCGTTCCTCTGACTACAAAGCCATCGTCGAGTTCTTCAACCTCAGCACCCATCGATGCAAGATTATCCACTACACCTACAATTCGATCGGATTCCTTCCTTCTCAAATCGTGAGCATCTCTGACAACCGTTTCCCCATCGGCAAATGCCCCAACAACCGCAATAATTGGAAGTTCGTCAATTACACGGGGAATTATTTCTCCCATGATTTCGACGCCGTGCAAATCAGAATGCGAAACGGTCACGTCCCCAATTGGTTCATTAGCAACCATTGTTACATTCTCAATTGTAACTTTTGCCCCCATTTTTTTTAGAATCTCAAGGAACCCTGTTCTTGTTGGATTCACAGAAATTCCAAGAGCTGTAACTGACGATCCAGGCAAAATTGCAGCAGCTGAAAGAAAAAACGCTGCTGACGAAATATCACCCGGAATAACGTATTTCATTGGTTCAACTTGAATTTCACTCCTTATCCTTATTTCATATCCAGCTCGAGTTCTTACTTTACTTAAACCTAACATCCGTTCAGTATGGTCCCTCGATTCTACAGGTTCAATAATAACCGTTTCTCCTTCGGCAAAAAGGCCTGCCAACAACAGAGCTGACTTCACCTGAGCACTTGGCAATGGGAGCTCGTACCTGATTCCTTTTAGTTTATCAGACGGAAATATCTTAAGGGGGGCAGTTGCATTGTAGGTGGCAACAATATTTGCCCCCATCTCCGAAAGAGGTTCTACGATCCTTTGCATTGGCCTACGCCGCAAGGTCTCATCACCAGTAATGACCGACTCAAATTTCTGCCCTGCCAGAATCCCAGTTAAAAGCCTCATAGTCGTTCCGCTGTTTCGAGCATCGAGTGCCCTGCGGGGTTGACAATACCCAAACTTATTTTTCCCACTCACAATGACTGCGCTACCAGAATTTCCCCCATCTATCACACCCCTAATCTCAATACCCAGATCGCTCAAACAGCTCGCAGTGGCTTTGACATCCTCACCAGTGGAAAGTCCGCATATCTCAGATTCGCCATCAGCCAGAGACGCCAGCAACAGCGCCCTGTGAGATATTGACTTATCTCCAGGAACTTTGAAAGAACCTCTAATAGATGCCGCAGATTTTACCTCGTATTGCATTTTTATCAATATAAATGCAAATACGAGATTTTTCAATAATCCGCGATGTGAGCTAAATGTAAATGGCTGAAAATTTCCTTATTTCCAAATTTTCACTTCGAATACTCCTGAAGACGTGGCAACTCCCCTGAACATTCCCGATGTATTGAAATCCATAGCATAATCTCCGTTCCTGTCAACCGCAATGACTCCACCGTCGCCTGGCTTCAAGATCTCATGAATAACTTCGTGCACTGCTTGCGTCAGCGACAATCCTTTATAGGCCATTAAAGCCGATATGTTGAATGCAACAGCGTTTTTTATGAATTTCTCTCCCCACCCCGTTCCAGATATTGCACATGTCTGATTGTTGGCGTAAGTGCCATCACCAATGAGAGGAGAATCACCTATTCGGCCTGGCATTTTTCCTGTCATCCCACCTGTAGAGGTTCCAGCGGCAAGGTTGCCATACTGATCAAGAGCTACACACCCAACTGTGCCATGAACATTCTTCCTTATTTTATTCAAGTACTGTTCCCACTCTCTTTTCCTCGCTGGAGTATCAAAATAGCTGTTGGGCACAAGTGGAACTCCCATTTTTTTGGCAAACTCCTCGGCACCTCCATAAGCAAGAAGTACGTGTGGAGTTTTTTCCATAACGAGTTTTGCGAGAGATATTGGATGGGCAATATGTTCGACTCCAGCAACTGCTCCACAGGAAAGATCGCGTCCGTCCATTATAGCGGCATCCAGCTCATGGGTGCCAGCCGAAGTGTAGACTGCTCCGATTCCCGCATTGAATTTCGGATCGTCTTCAAAGTACCTTATGACTTTTTCGACAGCTTCAAGACTCGTGCCACCAGAATCGAGCACTTCTTTCCCTATTTCTAAGGCATGACGTAGAGACGATAAATATGCGTCCTTGACCGAATCTGGAATTGATTCGCTAATTGTTCCCGCTCCTCCATGTATTACTATTGTATATTTACCCGATCTCTGTTGAGCTTGTGCGTCTTTCGAAGACATATTATAGAAGAACAAAGCAAATGCCAGTATAAAAGCGAGTGAAATCTTCGCCTTCATTTTACACCTCCGTTGTTTGCATTATCGACTGATGTCAGCAACTTACTATGCCAGCGCCCATAGGCAAAATATATAAGGAGACCAATCGTCAGCCAGATGAGAAACCTGAACCATGTAATTGCAGGAAGCCCAAGCATCAGGTAAAGGCACGAAAGAATGCCCAGTATAGGTACAAGTGGGACAAGGGGAGTTTTAAATCCACGCTTGGCATTTGGCTCCTTCACACGCAAGATCAATACGCCGGCACATACAAGGACAAAAGCAAAGAGTGTCCCTATGTTTGTTAGCTCGGCTGCCTCGCTAATGTTAGCGATCGCCGAGAAAAATGCAACAAATATTCCGGTTAAAATTGTGGTGACATATGGGGTCCGGAATTTTGGATGAACTTTTGAAAAACTGGGGGGCAGTAATCCATCTCGTGACATCGAGAAAAATATCCGCGGCTGACCTAACTGGAATACAAGGAGTACAGCTGTAGTTGCTATAACAGCACCAAAAGCAACCACACCTGCAGCCCAGTTCAAATGAATAAGGTGAAGCGCGAGAGCTAGCGGTTCGGCAGTTGCTAATTTGGTATAAGGCACTAACCCCGTGAGTACCAAAGCCACAGCAATATAAAGGACAGTTGAAATTAAGAGCGAAGCTATCATCCCGATTGGGAGTGTCTTGGCAGGATTCTTTGTCTCTTCAGCTGCAGTAGAAACAGCGTCAAATCCAATATAAGCAAAAAAGACAATTGCAGCACCGGTCTGAATCCCTTTCCAACCATTTGGCGCAAAAGGAACCCAATTTTGTGGCTTCACAAAGAATGCACCAACCCCAATAAAGAAAAGAAGTATCAAAATCTTTATGACGACCATTACAGAATTGAAGCGGGCGCTTTCCTTGATGCCGATGACAAGAATGTAAGTAATAAAGGCAACGATCAGCACTGCAAACAAATTGAAAACGACTGGAACCCCAAATATGTGTGGGGCGGTATTTATAAGTCCAGGCTGCTCCAGTGCAGTTCGTATATCGGTGACAAGAAACCATGGGACTTGAACTCCAAATCCACTCAACAACTCTTTAAAATATCCTGCCCAGCTTATTGCTACTGCGATATTGCCAACAGCATATTCTAAAATCAAATCCCAACCGATAATCCATGCAATTAACTCACCAAGCGAAGCATAAGAATATGTGTAAGCACTCCCTGCAATTGGAATCATTGATGCAATTTCAGCGTAACAGAGGGCAGCAAATCCACATGCAATTGCTGTCAAGATAAAAGATATGACAAGAGCCGGACCGGCACCTGCATACTCTGAACTTCCTGCGGCAGCGGTTCCCGTCATGGCAAAAATTCCAGCGCCAATTATTGCACCTACGCCTAAAGTGGTTAGGTCAAACGCATTTAGGCTTCTCTTTAGTTTATACTCTGGCTTTTCACTATCCGCTATGATGTCATCAAGCTTCTTGGTCCGAAAAAGGCTCGACAAGTTAACCTCACAGATTTTTGTAACAAGTTGCAATCTATTGACATCCTATCAGAAATGCAATGAAGTTCATGTCTTTCCCATTCAGCTACAAAGGCGGAAATAATTTCACAAGCTTCTCCATGCTCATGGGCTTTATCACTTTTTGTACAATTATATATTTTGTCGACTTTTAACTTGACTTTTATTTACTATATCCATACATTTGTATGGTATTAGTAGGAGAGATAAAATGGCAGAGATTACAAAACGTCAGCAAGAAATAATCAGTTTCATCAGGGAATTTACATATAAAAAAGGGTATGCCCCAACTTTAAGAGAGATTGCTGATGCATTCCATGTGTCACTTGGTGCAGTTCAAGATGTGATAAACGCTCTGTTAAAAAAGAATCTAATCCAAAAGGACAGGAGACTTTCAAGAGCAATTAGACTTGTTGAGAAAGATAATCGCATACCCCTCTATGCATCAGCGCGAGGTGGCACTCCACGAATCGTTGACGAAGAGCCCAAAGAGTATCTCGACCCGGAAACAATGCTTGGGATTGAACCAGGCGATAAAGCATTGCAAATAGTTGGTGATAGCATGATAGGAGCTGGCATAACTGATGGATCAATTGTCTTATTTAGGCCTACAAAAGATGTGCGTGATGGGGATATTGTGGTCACACGCATAGAAGACGGTGTTACTGTGAAGACACTTGCACACCACGGGAAAAATATTGTACTTAAAGCAGAAAATTCCAATTACAAACCAATAATACTTGAACCATCAGTAGACAACTTCGAGATTCTCGGGAAAGTAATATGTGTTGTAAATCGATTCACGAAACTTAAAAGACTAAAATGACATCATATGACACAAGAAAAATACATTAAACCGCATTATGTAAAAGTTGGCACCGCAGGCTGGAACTATGATGACTGGGTTGGCATATTTTATCCAAAAGGAGTCAGGAGGGGATTCTCAAAACTAAAATTTTATTCGGAGTTTTTTGACTGTGTAGAGGTTAACAGCACATACTATCAGCACTTATCTTATAAAGTTGGAGAAAAATGGCTTAATGAAGTTGCCAATAATCAAGAATTCGAATTTATTATAAAGCTTTTTAAAAATTTTACTCACGGTATAAGAGAGACAAATCCTCAATTTTTTAGTGATAAACAAAGAGTGAAAAATTTTTTGCGCCCTTTCATCGAAAGTAAAAAGCTAGCAGGAATGCTGATACAATTTTCAGAATTCTTCCTGGCCACCGATAAATCAAAATCATACCTGTCCTTTCTTGTGGAAGAATTTTCTGATATCAGGCTTTTTCTCGAACTGCGACATAATTCATGGTATAGATATAGTAATATGGAATTTCTGAAAAGCCTTAATGCAAATGTAGTAACCATTGACCAGCCGGTCTTAAATAATATGGTTGGTTTTACAACAGAAGCTGCTGGCAAAGTAGGATATTTCCGTCTCCACGGTAGAAACTACGATAAGTGGATGGAGAGTCGGAAAGCACTTATAAATGGAACAACAATTGACGACTCACAACGCAATGAACGCTACAATTATCTTTACAGTAGCGAGGAAATTGACGAGATTGAAAAGAAAATACGCGCTGTTAAGGAAAAATGCGAAGGTATATATGTAGTACTAAATAACCATCCGCTTGGCAAAGCAGCTGCAAATGCACTTGAACTCTTAAAGCGCTTAAGGAACAAAGAAAAAATTAAAGTGCCATCGACAATTTTACAATTTTTCCCTGAATTGAGGAAATTCGCCGATGAAACCGAGCTGAATTCAAATGATATCTTGTTTTGACATAAACTGTAATGTGGCTTTTCACTCGAAACTTTATACAGATGCTCTGCCATCTGGTGTAGATTCTATATTAAATTCTATCAGCAATCAATTACCGGGCAAAATATACCTTCTGACAGGAAGCCGTAACGTCTACAAAATGTCATTGGTAATTATGTACCAGCTCTTAAAGCGCAATATGCATGTTGTACTTGCTGATGGTGCAAATAGTTTTGAATTATATTCGTTGACTCGACAAGCTGAAGCAGATAATGTTGAACCTTATCAAATCTTACAAAAAGTTTTTATCTCAAGGGTTTTCACTGCTTATCAGATGGATGGCTTAATAACAAGTGGTGTGTCATCGTTTATGAAACAAATAAACTCGCGCGTGCTGTTCATTTTTGGCCTCCTTCATACGTTCTATGATGACCATGTTTCAATCAAGGACTCTATTCAAAGTCTTGAGCGAATGAAGCTCGCACTTGATTCTATGAAAGAAGAAGGGGTGTCAATTGTCCTTGCCTCCGAATTTCTAGTCCCTTCAAAAAAGGATAAAACTGTTCTATTTAAAAAAATGACTTATATGTCCAATGAGATATATAAACTCGATGACGAATTATTAAAACTAATTCCGATTAGGAGAGTGTAAAAATGGGACGTACAGTGCCAACTTTTACAATGGTTATACAAGAACACCAATTAAGATGGAAAAAATTCAGGGAGGCTCTAAGGAAAGAAGATCAGGAAATACTTGATGACCTTTTCCGAGCCCCTAAAATCCACTTAGCTGCCTGCGCCTACGCTGCCAATCCAGTGCCATTTGAAAATATAGTCATGTCAATGCTAATTGAAGAACATAAACGTATAATTGAACTTGAAAAGACACTTTCAAAACTTATGCTTCAGCTTCAGATCCTAGAAGGAGAAGTAACAAAGGAATGACATGAGAGGATGGCTATTTGACGTTTATGCGTCTTCCAACGGAATGACACTCTGGTTTATCTCTGAAACAGGAAAACGTGTTTTATCATATACACCCTTTGTTCCTAAATTTTACATTCATGTAGATGAAAGCAAGCTTGGTCTGATAGAAAAAATTGCCTCCCACCTTGGACAGCGCTGTGAAATCTCAAAATGGAGAGAAATGACTGAAATTTACAGCGGCCAGTCCATCAAAGTTCTCGAAATTTGCATTAATGATACACTGAATTTTAGTAAATATGTCAAGGCCTTTGAAGCTGAGTTGCCCTATTATGCGTTTTTCAATTCTGATCTTTCCCCTGTTCAAATGTTCCTGTTTGAAAGAGATTTATTTCCACTTGCCTACGGCAAATATACAATTTCCAATGATGGGAAACTTGTTGAACAAGACATAGAAGATAGTTTCGATGCTATTGACTATAAACTTCCTCCACTGTCAATTATGTATTTGAAACCATCTATACTCGAAATATCACCAAAATATCAGCAAAATATAACAATTGAAGTTGAATATGATGAAAAAAGTTACATCATTGAAGCAGAAAACGCTCACGAACTCATCACCAGATTAAATTTCCATGTTGAACGCTGTGACCCTGACTTAATCATGAGCCATTACGGAGATGGTTCTATCTTCCCATGGCTTGTATCACTGTCAAACAAGTTTAAAGTGCCGCTTAAACTAAACCGTGATCCCTCTGCACAGTTTGTACGTACACATGACGTTAGTTACTGGAGCTATGGACAGATAATCCACAAGGCAGGGTCTTTTGAGCTCGCTGGAAGATGGCACCTCGATGTAGAGAACTCCTTCATAATGGACCAGTCGGACTTACCTGGGCTTTTTGAACTCGCTAGGTTGACAAGGATCCCGGTCCAGAGGCAGGCACGCGAAACAATTGGAACGGGATTGTCATCCTTACAGCTAGCCTGGGCTTACAAACATAATATTCTGATACCTGCCAAGAAACAGGAATGGGAACAATTTAAATCAGCATACCAACTCCTCCTCTCTGATCGAGGGGGATTGATCTTTCTTCCAAAGATTGGCTATCATGAGAATGTTGCTGAACTGGATTTTGCCTCAATGTATCCAACTCTTATGTGTATTCACAATATCTCACCCGAAACGGTAAACTGCCGGTGTTGCAATAATCAAAAAGTGCCTGAACTAGGATATACTTTATGTGAAAATAGAAAAGGCATTGTTCCAGAAACACTCGAACCAGTTTTGAGCAAAAGGGCTGCATATAAAAGACGTGAAAAAGATGCAATGACCAATAGCAAGAAACATGAATACCATCAAAGACAAACAGCCCTTAAGTGGTTGCTTGTGACATGTTTCGGTTATCTTGGATATAAAAATGCTCGATTTGGAAAAATAGAGGCCCATGAATCTGTCAACGCCTTTTCCAGAGATGCACTTTTAAAGGCCAAAGCAATTGCTGAAGGCCACGGATTTGAGATTGTCCACGGAATCGTGGATTGCTTATGGCTAAAAAAAGATGGCGCCAATACTGATGATTACATTAAGTTGAGTAATGAAATATCGGAAAAAACAGGTGTAAACATAAGCTTCGATGGAATATATAAATGGATACTTTTCCCAAACTCGAGAACTGATCCAGAAATTCCCACTGCTAACAGATATGTAGGAGCATATACAAACCATGAGCTAAAAGTACGAGGGTTGGAAGTGCGCCGTGGTGACGCACCGCTCTTTGTAAGAAAAGTACAAGCAGATGTGCTTAAACTTATGGCAACTGCGTCAGGGATAGAAGAGCTAAAACGTATGATATTTGAAATTATACAGGTAATGAAGACGCATCTTGAAAGACTTGCAACTGGCCGCATCGATCCTCTTGAATTAGTTATCAAACGTACAATTTCAAAAGAAGCAGATGAGTACGAAAATCAAAACATGCAAGCAATTGTCGCAAAGACAATGGCAGAAGGAGGAGTTGCATTAATGCCTGGAGAAACCGCTGAATTTATAATCATAGACAGCACAGGTAAAAAATACCCACAAAAAGTTAAACCGTTCTTGTTTTATAAACCTGAAGATGGATATGACGTCACCAAGTATACGGAGCTTGCCATTAGATCAATAGAGGTTTTGTTGAGCCCCCTCGGATACGATTATAACTGGATTGCAAAACAACTAAATATCTTATCTTTCACTACTAAACCCAAGTCAAAACTTATCACAACACGTCATCGCAATCAGAGAACTGCCAAAATAATCAATTACGATACCTATACCCCAGACACTGATGACGGCAGTAGGTCACAATACCAGAAACCATTATCGAATGGATCCGGAGTCTTATCGAAGCAATCGGGATCTCGAGAACGATCTCCTGAAGATGGTGAATACTTGCGATAGACTATATCTCCTAATTCAAAAGATACTGGTTTCTTAAAAATTGGACCATCATACACAAATGAATGATACTCACCATATTCACCACAGGGATCAACTCCAGATGGCAGGTCATGCAAGAATTCACCATCAATTGTTCTTCCTAAAAAGCTCTTATCCATAAACTTTTCATTCACAGTCACAACAACAGACTTAAATCCAAGATCGATAAATTCCTTGATAAGCCTCTCAGATGGTATTTTCCACAATGGGAAGAGTGCTTTCATTCCAATTTGGTTCAGCCTCTCCTCACGATATTTCCGCAAGTCTTCTAAAAATATATCCCCAAACACGCAGGCGGTGATACCATCCGACTTAAATTTAGAAAGGGTGCCTTCCATAGCTCTCTCGTATGTTGGCATATCGGGCATCTCCGGCAACATAACCTTTACTAACGGCACGCCAACACTAGCTGCTTGCATCTCGAGAAGTTCCTCGCGCACACCGTGCATTGAAACACGATGAAAATGTTCATTAACAGTGGTGAGAAGGTATGAAACCCGGTTTCCCTCTTCCAGTGACAACTTGTAATAGCTCAACGCCGAATCTTTGCCACCACTCCAGCTGAGAATCAGGTCGGTTTGTTCCATTACAAACTCAAATCACCTCTCTAATATATTTCAAAGATTAATATACGTGAAGAGCAATGTCAAGCTTTTAAACTAAATCTGCTAAAACCTCTATCAAAAACAAATTAACATGATTGTGAAAAATTTGAAACATATCTTTCCGATACATTTTCATCCAGGATTCTAATTACCAATGTATTTAGCAATCCACCCCAGGACGGTATTGTACCATAACCTTGAATCCTGTGGTTTCGTCACGAAATGATACTCATTTGGGAAGTACAGCATTTCCGAAGGAACTCCTCGCATCTGAAGCGCTGTAAAGAGCTGAAACCCTTGACTGACATCGAGTCGAAAATCATTTTGACTATGAATCACAAGCATCGGAGTTTTAAAATCCTTCACATAAGTGCTCGGCGACCATCTTGCGTAGAGAGCAGGATTTGACCATGGTGTTCCTTTAAATTCCCACAACGGGAACCATAATTCTTCGGTGGAGCCAAATGCACTAGCTGCATCAAACAAACCATCATGGCTGACGAAACATTTAAATAACCCAGTATCGTTATGACCTTCCATCCAGTTCATCATGTAGCCGCCAAACGACGCCCCTGCAGCGGCGATTTTGCGCTTATCAATAAAAGAATAATGCTTAATAACATAATCGACTCCATTTATTAGGTCGACATAGACTTTTCCACCCCAGTCTCCACTGATCTCATCCGTAAATTTCTGTCCATAACCAGTTGAACCTCGAGGATTAATCATGACCACTACATATCCAGGTGCTGCAAAGAGTTCCGCGTTCCATCTGTAGTGAAACTCGTCCATCCACTGTCCTTGGGGGCCGCCGTGAACCAGAAGGACCATAGGGTACCTGTTCCTCGGATCAAAATGTGGTGGTTTAACAAGGAATCCTTCGACCTTTTTCTTTTTCGCCCCTGTAAACCAAAAGGGCTCCCATTGGTTCATGTCAAGTTGTGAAAGAAGCGAGTCGTTAACATGGGTGAGCTGAGTTACCACATGGTTCTGGAGATTTAACTTGTAAATATCGTTTGGATGAGTTGTCGACTGACGGAGAAAAATGAGATACTTACCATCCGGGGTAATTGAGAGGTCGCTGTTTGTAGAATTATCTGTTAGCTTTTGAATTTTCCCAGTTAATACATTTACCATGAAAATATTATGATAACCCTCATCATCACAGTTAAAATAAAGCTTTTTACTATCTGGCGACCAGACTACCTCATCAACAGACCTATCAAATTTCTCCGTTAGATTAATAATTTTGTTTTTTGCGCTAAGAGGACTCCCTGCATTTCTGTAGTACAAGATCAACCTTTCTCTATCCGATTCAAAGCCAGGAATTAGTTGAGATCTATAAGCAATGAAGCGACCATCAGGGGAATAAATAGGCTGATTGTCGTTTGCCTTGTTTGTCGTGATGCGCGTGGATTCACCGCCATTGACACTTACTATGAATAAATCGTTATTTGTACTTATGGCTATCATACTATCGGTATTTTTCACATAGCACACCTCTTTGCTGTCAGGGGAAAAACAGTAATCAATTCGGCCTCCAAGGTCGATTGGAGGGGTGTCGTAGTCGCCCGGCGTCAAGTCCCTTGTCGTACCACCGTCCACGCTGACCACAAACAGATGACTTCGTTTGCCGTCTTTCCAGTAATTCCAGACTCTGTATGGGAGAGATTTAAAGATTTTTGCTTTGACTTTTCCGCTTTCAAGTTCTGCTTCACGCGCGGCATTTGCTGAATCAGTCTTGCAATCTGGAAAGATACTGGAAACAAACGCGATATATTTCCCATCAGGTGACCAGATAGGTCCACTGGCACCAAGTGCAGCACTCGTAACTTTCTTAGAATATCCACCATCAATTCCCTTAACATAAATTTGAGGCACACCATTTGAATCGTCAGCCACAAAAGCAATCTCCTTACCGTTGGGTGACCAACACGGTTCACTGGCTGATTTAAGCCCAGTTTGAAATTCCCTTGAAGAGCCTCCGTCTATCGAAACCAAAAATATCCTACTCGTCCCACTGTTAGCCTCCATATTATAAGTAGTAACTACATAGGCAACTGTCTTCCCGTCCGGCGATACTTGTGGGTCGGATACTCTTGCAACTTTCCACATATCATCGACAGTGATGGGATGCTTTTTATCCGAGTTGAGCGTAGCATTGCTAATTTGCGCATAGGCAATTAACGGGATAAGAATCAATGTAACCAGTAAAACTTGAATTAACTTTCGCATAAAATCTCCTTGTCACTCACGACTTAATGATGAATTTTCGATCTTTGCCCAGGTGTCTCTTAATGTCACCGAACGATTGAATATTATATTGTCATCTTTTGAATCATCATCCACACAAAAATAACCTAGTCGCTCAAATTGAAACCTGTCTTGTGCCTTGACATTCTTCAGACTCGGCTCAGCCTTACATCCTTTAATTATTTTTAAAGAATCTGGATTAATGTAATCCCTCCAATTATCACCACTCGGATCTTTTACTTTGAATAATCTGTCGTATAGCCTTACCTCCACATTTATTGAATGTTCAGCAGAGACCCAGTGTATTGTTCCCTTCACTTTTTTTGAGCTTGCAGGAAGCCCACTTCTTGTTTCAGGATAATAAACACAGTGAACTTCAATTACTTCCCCGCTCTCCGTATCTTTCACTACATTTACACATTTAATAATGTAAGCATACCTCAAACGCACCTCGGCCCCAGGAGAAAGCCTAAAATACCCCTTTGGAGGCTGCTCACGAAAATCGCTACTCTCAATGTAAAGCACCTTAGAAAATGGAACTTTTCGAGTCCCCATTGAAGAATCTTCTGGATTATTTACTGCATCGAGTTCTTCGGTCACCCCTTCGGGATAGTTATCAATCACAAGCTTAAGCGGATTCAAAACTACCATAGCGCGGGGTGCTCGCTTATTAAGATCATCTCTAAGGCAGTTTTCGAGAACTGACACATCAATTATACTTTCTGCCTTTGAAACTCCTATTCGATCGGCAAACATACGAATGGATTCGGGTGTATAGCCACGACGGCGCAGACCTGAAATCGTGGGCATGCGTGGATCGTCCCATCCATTTACATGACCCTCCTGTACAAGCTGCAATAGACGTCTCTTACTCATCACGGTGTAAGTGAGATTCAATCTGGCAAATTCAATTTGTCTCGGATGATGAATTCCAAGTTGATCCAAGAACCAGTTATACAGAGGACGATGGTCTTCGAATTCGAGAGTACAAATCGAGTGGGTGATTCCTTCTATTGAATCCGATTGTCCGTGAGCCCAATCATAAGTTGGATATATGCACCACTTATTTCCAGTTCTATGGTGGCTTGCATGAAGGATGCGATACATCACGGGGTCCCTCATGTTAAGATTGGGAGATGACATATCAATCTTTGCTCGCAGCGTTTTCGACCCATCCGGAAATTCACCCTTGCGCATTCGCTCAAACAGGTCAAGATTTTCTTCCACAGTACGGTTGCGGTATGGACTTTCTTTCCCGGGCTCTGTTAGTGTGCCACGATACTCACGAATCTCGTCAGCACTAAGATCACATACATAAGCCTTTCCCTTTTTAATGAGCTTGACTGCATAATCGTACAACGTGTCAAAATAGTCAGAGGCATAATAAAGTCTATCCCCCCAGTCGAATCCCAACCACTTGACGTCATTCATAATTGACTCAACATACTCTACATCCTCTTTTGCTGGATTTGTATCGTCAAATCGCAGGTTGCAGAGTCCATTGTAATCCTCTGCAAGCCCAAAATTGAGACAAATTGATTTTGCGTGTCCAATGTGCAAGTATCCATTGGGTTCGGGAGGAAAGCGAGTATGAACACTTTTGTATCTGCCTAATTTTAAATCTTCGTCTATGATATCACGAATGAAGTTCCTTCGTTCAAAGGATTCGTCTTTATCTTTTCCCTTTTCAGGATTTACAATCTCTTTCATAAGAATTATTGAAGCCTTTTTATTGCAAGATTAATTCTACGTATTGTTTCGTCTTTACCTAGTATCGATACAATGTCGAATAGTCCGGGCCCTTCTCCTTTTCCAGACACTGCTAATCTTAAAGGATGGGTGAGGTCGCCCCTTGGAACTTTAAGATGATTAGCAACAAAATTCAAAGCGCTTTCATAATCAGCTTTTTGAGGGTCGACCAACTTCGAAAATTCTGCCGCAATTGCTTTAAGATAATCAGAACTCTCTCTTTTCCACCGCTTACTGACAACTTCCGGGTCATATTGGGATGGTTCTTCAAAAAAATATGGAGATTTCTCAAAATATTCACGAACAAACGAGACTCTGTCCCTCATTACAGCGATGACCTTTAGCAAGTAATCATCTGAAAAGGATGGGAAATTTCGACGAGATTTAGAAATGTAATCCTTGAGCATCAACAAAATTTCCTGTTCTGATTTCCTTCGCAAGTGCTGGAAGTTCAACCAGTTAAGTTTCTCAATGTTGAAGATTGCACCCGACTTATTTACCTTTTCAAGCGAGAACTCTCTCTCTAACTCCTCGAGAGTGAAAATTTCTCTGTTATCGCCTGGATTCCAGCCAAGAAGCGCAACAAAATTTATAAGAGCTTCACTCAGGTAGCCTTTTTCCCTGTATTCTTCGACTGCGACATCCCCTTGTCTCTTACTTAACTTCGATCTATCTGGATTCAATAAAAGGGGCAAATGAGCAAATGCTGGCCGTTCCCACCCAAAGTAGTCATATAAAAGAACATGCTTTGGGGTGCTTGAAAGCCATTCCTCTCCGCGAATTACGTGAGAAATTGCCATCAAATGATCATCTACAACATTTGCCAAATGATAAGTTGGATAACCGTCAGTTTTCAGTAACACTTGATCATCGATTTGCTCACTGGCAAACTCGACCTCTCCACGAATTAAGTCCATAAATTTTATATTGGCGTGATCAGGGATTTTTAAACGAACAACAAACGGCTTGCCAGAAGCAAGATTGGAATTAACTTCATCATCCCCCAATCGAAGGCAAGTACGGTCATATTTCACAGGGAGCCTTTGACGTTCAAGGTCTTTTCTCATTTTTTCCAAACGCTCAGGGGTGCAGAAGCAACGATAAGCAAGCCCTTTTTCAAGCAAGATGTCCGCGTGGCGTCTGTAAATATCAAGCCTCATGCTTTGCACGTAAGGGCCGTATGGCCCCCCAACATCAGGACCCTCATCGTAATTCAACCTTGCCCACTTTAAAGTTCCTATCAAACTCTCAATAGCACCTTCGACATAACGACTTCGATCGGTGTCTTCTATCCTGAGAACAAACTTGCCATTTGATTTTCTTGCAAACAAAAAATTATAAAGCGCAGTCCTCAGACCACCAACATGTAGATATCCAGTTGGACTTGGGGCAAATCTAACTCTAACTTGTTCCAGATTTTTCATGTGTTTTTCAATTTGGGCTCAAATTTGATTTTCAGTTGTTGCATCCTGTAACGAAGTCTTGAACGGGTGAGACCTAAAATTTTTGCAGCCTGTATTTGATTTCCATTCGTTATCTCAAGAGTTTGTATTATCGCCTCTCTCATAATGTCATCCATACGCGCTCCGTTAGGAGGTATAGCTACAAGCGGGTTTGACGATAGCATCCTTGAAGTGGAGAAGTTCGGGTGAAAACTTAAAAAAGTGAGATGTTCAGGCTTCACAACGGTGTCCGATTCTAACAGCACTACTCTTTCAATTGCATTTCGGAGCTCCCTGACATTTCCTGGCCAGGCATATTTTTCGAGAACCTTTAAAGCATCTGGGGTGAACCCCTTTATTGACTTGTTAAACTTCTTGTTAAATTCATCTAAAAATGTGTTAGCAAGAAGAGCAATGTCTTCCACTCTTTCTCGCAATGGCGGAATATGAATCTGTGCTACATTTAACCTGTAGTACAAATCTTCTCGAAACTGTCCATGCTCCACAGCCATTTTCAAATTCCTGTTGGTTGCTGCAATTATCCTCACATCAACCACAATTTCTTTTGCCCCACCAAGGCGATAAAATTTCTTCGTTTCAAGAATTCTCAACAGTTTCACTTGAGTTTCCGGAGAAAGCTCACCTACCTCATCGAGTAAAATTGTGCCGCCATTGGCAAGTTCGAACTTACCCTGCCGCATTTTGTCCATAGCACCAGTAAAAGCTCCCTTTTCATATCCGAAGAGTTCGCTTTCTGCAAGCTCCTTTGGGATTGCACCACAGTTAATGGAGACAAACGGTCCATCCGACCGTTCACTTTTTTCATGAATCACCCGTGCTATCAATTCCTTGCCAGAGCCACTTTCTCCTATCAACAGGACGGTTGTATCTGCTCGAGCAAGCTTTTCAGCCGTATAGACAACCTTCTTTAAAACCTCACTTTTCCCAACTATTGAATAAGGACCTATTTTTTGATGGAGCTCTTCCTTCAATATTTCAAAGTGCCGCTCTAGCTTTCGCCTCCCGAGAACTTTTTTTATCAATATCTCAAGTTGTTCAAGGTCGAGTGGTTTGAGAACAAAATCCTCCGCACCCAACTTTATTGCTTTTACTGCGCTGTTAACATCGGAAAATGCTGTTATCAAAATAACCGGCACGTCCATGCTCTCATCGCGCAGCTTTTGAAGTATGTCCAAGCCAGTAATAGTACCAAGATATAAATCAAGCAAAATCAAATCCGGTTGAAATTCTTGAATCTTACCAAACGCTTCCTCTCCCTTCGTAACTGATACGGTATCAAATCCTTCCCTTGATAAAACTGCGTTTAATGAATTATTTAAAAGCTCATCATCATCTACTATCAGTATCTTGCTTGGCAATATCATTCACCTCTCTTTATCTTTATTTCTCATTCTCATTTACCAACCGAAAGTGAACTGAAACTGCAGTTCCTTCGTTTTCCTTGCTCCTTATTGTAATTGTTGCATCGTTTTGTTCCAATAACCTTTGAGCAATAGAGAGACCCATGCCAATCGCATTCGACTTTACCGTAAAGAGAGGCTCCATGCAGTGACTAAGTATCTCTTGTGACATTCCACTCCCGGTGTCGGTTATAATTAGAGTTATCTCGTTTAACTCTCGCCGACTAACCAGCGAAAAGGATAACTCACCACCATTGGGCATCGCCTCAATGGCGTTTTGAGTTATATTGAGAAGGGCATGGACAACCTGAGTACGGTCGACATTCACCATATCATCCGAGCCGTGAAAAGAAATATTCGCTCTTATTCTGTTCTTTTGTAACGCCGTCTTCAGAAGATTCTTCACTTCATAAACAAGATACGACAGTTTCACTTTCGCTTTTCGAGGATCCCCTGGTCTTGCAAAATCCAATGTCTCGCTCAAAACCTTCTCTATCATTTTAACCCCATCTAATGCAGATGACACCAGCCTGGCATCTGGCGATCCCTGAGGAAAATTTCTATTAAGCAACTCTAAATTCATTGAAATTGCACTTAGTGGATTTCTTATCTCATGAGCCAAACCAAAAGACAAATTTCCTAATGCTCGCATTTTGTCCGACAGCATAAACCGATCCAGGATCTCCTTCCGTCTGGTTGTATCATGTAGTATTATTAAACTGACTGGTCCATCGACACCTATTGAACTGCAACTCAAGTCAAGATACACTTCGTAACTTCCTCTATGGTATGTCGACTCAAATTCAAAGGGAACCTTTTCCCCTACCTTTGCAAAAACCACCTCACCAAAGGGCTTCAGGTCGGTTAACCTCGATCCAACTAGTTCGTGCTCACGAAAGCCAAGAATCTCGAGTGCTTTGGGATTCGATTCAAGAATTACGCCATCTGAATTTCTAAACAAAAGAATGCCATCATTTGCATATTTAAAAAGCTGGGCATACTTTCGCCGCTCCTGTTCAGTCTTGAAATGTTCTTCGACTAACTCACGATGAAGCTTCTGCAATTCTGAAACCTTCTTCTCGAGATTGTGCACAAGAACAGCGTTGTATTCCCGAAGGTATTCGTTCTCAGTCAAGCGAACTTTCATTCCTTCTTCAGAGCGAGGATCATTGGGTATGTGAAGCACTTCCCGCAATGCATCAAGTATTACCTGCGGGTCAGCTGGCTTTCTCAGAAGCATTGATGCGCCAACGCTAATTGCAAATTCCTCATCAGATTCATCCGTATAATGAGCAGTCAGAAATATGACAGGTAGATCGCTATGCACCCCATCAGCCTTCAATGTGCGGCAAAGTGTGAACCCATCCATTCCACCCATCATCAAGTCTGAGATCACTGCATCGACATGTTCAGCATTTACAATATCCAGAGCTTCGATGCCGTTCCGAGCCGTTTTCACATGGTACCCGCTGGATTCCAAAATTTCCGCAAGCAAAGAGCAGGCGGCGGTATCGTCATCAACCAAAAGAATTTGCATTAATTGAGATACTGGTTTATCAAATTTTAATAAACCAATCAAAAATTAGCAATCACTATTGCACTTAACCCGTCTAAACGGCACGCACTATCTCATATCAACAGTTCATATCCTTCAATAGCTGCAGAAACTTCTAAGGTGTAACCATTTTGAGCAGCAAATTGCCGAGCCTTTTGTAACGAAGAATCTACCGAATCATCGTCGTTGCTCGGGTCAAAATGATAAAGGAAAAGTCTGCGAACACGACCCCGTCCTGCTAAGTCCACAGCAAATAAGTAATCGGAATGCCCCCAACCAATATGACCAGCATACTGTTCTGGGGTATAGGTTGAATCATGAATTAAAACATCTGCTCCAGAAACAAACTGAATTACCCTTTGATTAGGCTCTCCATTGTATTGCAAAAACAAATCAAGCACTTCCTTCTCATAATTTGTGTAGCAGCTGAGCTTATCGACATAAAAAGGTTCATTGTCACTAATATACACAATGGATTTCTCGCCCGCCGTTATTCTATATCCAAGAGTGAGGCCAGGATGATTAACTATTATGCTTTCAACCGAGGCACTGCCAATTTCAGTTTTACCCTCCTTAACAGGCATGAATCTTATCTTTGCCCCGAGTTCTGCCAGGCGGAGTGGAAAATATACCCTGTTCATTTGATCAGCTACAAGTTTTTGTAACGGTATTTCACGCCCATCTGGCCCAAGAATCGTAATTGTATTGCCATTTACAAACGCTGGTCGAAAAAACGGGAAACCCTGGATGTGATCGCAATGGGGATGGCTGATCAGCAAGAACGCATCAACTTTTCCACCTTTTGATGTTAAATATTCTCCCAAATTCCTTATCCCAGTCCCTGCATCCAAAATAATCAATGTTCCATCATCGAGTTCAAGCTCAACGCATGCTGTATTTCCCCCATATTTGACCGTAGACTTCCCTGGAGTGGCTATTGAGCCCCTCACCCCCCAGAATTTTATTTTCATTTTCTTATTTTCCCCTTTCTAACCTTTAGTTTGAAAAAGATAGTCTGCCGCATAGCGGACGTAACGCGCTGCTGATTCTTCAAGCTTGACCAATTCATCATCAGTCAGCTCCCTCATTATTTTCCCAGGTACTCCTGCTACCAGAGACCTCGGAGGAACCTCAAGTCCTTCCCTTACCACCGAACCAGCTGCAACCAGGCTATGATCACCTATCGACGAGCCATCAAGAATTATGGCACCCATGCCAATCAAACAGTAATCTTTTATCTCACACCCATGAATAATCGCTCCATGACCTATTGTCACTCCACAACCAATGTTAACTGGGAATTTGCCGTTGGTAACATGTATGACGGAGTTATCTTGAATATTAGTCCTCTCCCCAATTCGAATGTAGTGAACATCTCCACGCAAGATGGTATTGAACCAAATGCTTGACTTAGACCCCACTGTTACATTGCCTATAACCTTTGCACCTTCAGCAATAAAGACATCTTCGCCGATTTGTGGGACGCTACCCATGTACTCGAAAATCATCATTCAACACTCCTGGGAGGTATCCACTTGCTCCGATTTTGTCCTTTCAGTTGAATTAAGACGCTTCCCAGGAAAACTTTAACTTTGCCTTTCACAGGAATAGAAGCGGGATCATTAGCGATCCAACCTTCAAAATACCCTGTAACACCAAAGAAACCTTGGAAGCCTATCCGACCATCCAGGTAATAAGTATCAATAGGGTAATTGTACGAATCTATTTCACATGACTCTCTCTTCTTATTTAAAGTAAACTTTATATATGATCGGGTTGTATCTACCATTATCGGGACAACATAAGAAGATCGCTCTCCGTTGGAGATACTGAAGAGCTTGCGCATATAATAAATAAACCCAACCCCGTCAGTGTAATCTTTGTCTAATGGGAAAGAGATTTGTTTCGTCATAGAATCGTTGATCCCCTGCTCGTAAATAATACGCCCATTTCGATAGTTAAACTTCTGGATTACGTACGACCAGCCATAGCTTTCCTTTTGCAATCCGCGACTGTAATAGCATTTGAAATTCTCGGTATCTACAGTCGATTCAAAAACAGCATGCATGTTCACAAAGGGTACGTTGTATGAATTTATGTACGCGGCCATCTTGTAAACATTCTTACCATCGTATTGACCTTCACCTAAAAATTTAAATCTCACAGTACCTATTTTTATAAACAAGTAGCTCACTTCGTATGTCAATTCTTCGCCCTGTTTCATCAGTATACTTTCATTAGCTTTTTCCCAGCCTGAAGAAATCATGTAATTTCCGAGCTGATTGAAGGCTGAAACGGCATAAACGGTTGTTACGATTGTAAGAACAGTTGCTAAACCTAATAGTGCAATCGTCAAGCGTACAATTGTTCTTATTGTAGTCTTCGATGATACCAGAATCATTTAAAACTATTCCCTTTGATCTTCACAGTTTTGTTGTCCTGACTAAACAATGTCATCAAAAAGTTCATTAATAAGTGTGATATAAATCTCACCCTAAAAAACATCCTGACCAACTGGTCAGTTTATCTGCTAACTAATGTACGTCCTTAATTTAAACCTGCAATCTTCTCGGCTTCTGGAAAAAGTGACATAGCTTTCAGGAATTGATCATCCATCCCTAAAACGACTCTGTACCAACCTTCATTGCCCCATAAGTTTCGAGCAATTTGTGCCTTTATGAGCATAGCCACATATTTCTCTTGACTATTAAATTCTTCCTGAGTGAACTTAACGCCTTTAGAGCGTGCAAGCGACATAACTCTATCGAGCATTACATTGCTCACTTGATAATTTTGGTTAAACTCCTGAGGATTTGGATACTCTTGCTTGATTTTATTGCCAAGCGATCCAAGAAAATTGTCAACAAAATCTAAAATGATCCTTTTACTTTGGAGTTCATAGACGAATCCGCTAACCCGCGGCATCTTAACAATATAGTCGGGAGTAATCCCGCCTCCACCATATACAGGCCGACCTGAAGCAGTTCTATAAACCGGACGTGATGAGTCGCTTTCAAGCGTATGCTCTATGTTCGCCCCCGCTCTTTCACTGCTATCAATAGCTGCAATTTGACTAAAGTATTTTGCGTGATCTTTTCCGTATGGCCTCTGAATTAGTCTACCACTCGGCGTGTAATACCGGGCAATTGTAATCCTTACTGCAGAACCATCGCTCAAGTCGAATTGACGCTGCACCAGCCCTTTACCAAAACTGGTCTCACCAACTATAAGTCCTCTATCAAGGTCCTGTATAGCACCAGATACTATTTCACTGGCCGACGCTGTTCCTCCATTTATCAAAATGATTATGGGTAACTTCGTAAATGGCCCTCCTGATGAAGTAAAATATTCATTTGCCTCGGGAATCCTACCCTTTGTGTAAACTATGGTCTTTCCAGCCGGAATAAATTCGCTTGCCACGTCGACTGCTTGATTAAGATACCCTCCAGGATTGTCTCGTAAATCAAGGATTAGCTCTTTCATACCTTGTAACTTCAGTTTGTTGAGCGCCTCCTCAAGTTCCTTCCGTGTATTTTCAGCAAATCTGTTAACATAAATGTATCCCACCTTGTCATTTACCATGAACGCAGCGGTGACAGAGTAAATTGATATCTTATCCCTTGTGATTTCGAAGTATAGTGGCTTCTCGACGCCAGCTCTGATAACTCCAACAGTAACTTTTGTCCCCTTCGGGCCACGCAATTTTTGCATAACCTCATCACGGGTTATTCCTATACAAGACTTACCATCAATTTCAACTATCTTATCCCCTGCCTGCAATCCGACCAGTTCACTTGGACCACCTGCAATTGGTGAGACAACAAGAAGAGTGTCATTCAAAACATCGTACTCGATACCAATTCCCTCAAAAGAACCGCGAAAATCTTCAGCAATCTTCTGAGCATCTTTTTTGGGGATATAAACAGAATGTGGATCAAGCTGACCAAGCATTCCAGTAATGGCAGCGTCAACCAATTTTGGAGTGTCGACATTTTCTACATAATATTTTTGAGCAAGACTGAGAACGTCTTTAAACTTTTGCAGCTGTTCGTAAATATTGTCGCCACTAATAACATTTTGGATTTGGGTCCCAATTAGTATCCCAAAAACCAGCACTACTACCGCCCCAGCGGCTGAGATTCTTTTCTTCAAGATCTAACTCCTTTTTTCAAGCAACTCGTATAAATAACAACTTCCAACTCCATTTTGTTCGTTACTTCGTTGCATATGGCCGCAGCCGACCAAGAACCAATGAAAAGTTAATGCGGTGTTCTTGCCGTAATGTAATCCTGGAATGGAAAAAAATCACTGAACTTTGATAGACTCGCTCAAAACCCGACTCGGACAGCGAAACAGTTTCAATTGGGAACCTCCACAATGATTGAGGCTTGTCGACATCAACTTCAGCGTATATTCCCTGCCATTCATCCACAACAGATACACTTGACACCCCATAGCTCTCTCCCTTGCTCCTCAATCTCGAGTCTGAGGGTTTTTTTCCATCTATCAAGTAGTACCTGTCATGTGCATCTCCTGCAAGAAGCCCAAAGTTGAATTCTACACCAAAATTCAAATCAATTTCACCTTCGCTAAGATTGGTAATCGTGTATTCGCACTTTATATGCGGCTTCCTGTCAGTAAAGAAGAATTGTTTCGACAGTTTTATTGGGAAATCTCTTCCATCTTTCTTGACAAATCCATTCCTCGTAAAAGACAAAAGAGAGGTGTCTCTCTTACGGCTCATCTGAAATTCAAATTCATAAGTACCAGAAACAAAGTCACCCAATTCCTCATACTGCGCATTGGCGAAATCCTCAAGGGATGCGTTTCCAAGAAAATGATCTACAAATGATGCTCTTCTATACCAGTCATAGTATAAAAGCCGCTCAAGACCATCCTCCTTGTAGACAACCATATCATGAATACTGTGAATTCCTTCGCCATTGTCACCATTGATTGGGCGCTCGGTCAACTTCTTGTGGTACCCTTCCAGCCTCCGATTAACTATGTCGAGGAAATTAAATGCAACACTTTTATAATCAAGTTCAAACAGTGAAGCTCCTTCATTCGGTTTGAAATATGCATTCACCGTACTCGATTCAACCAATACCTCTTTTGAACCATCCAGGTCAAAATCCTCTGCCGCAATCCACAGACCAGACTTCTTCTCCAGTTTGTCGAGCTCATTTTCAGCTTCGATTAAACTTTTGTAAACCGGATACCGTAAATTCGGTAAGTAAAGGCCGCCAAAAACGCCATGCCAATAAGGATCATTACACTGAGCAGCCCATATTTTGTCGAGTGCTCGATCGACCTTAATACCGCGTCGTTCAAGCCTGTGAGCGCGCTCAGAAAGACGGCTCATCTTCTTGTGAATGTTATTTGATTCTGGATATTTTACCAGAAAATTCCTCCAGTAACCGCCACGAACAAATTCCTCATATCGATCGAACAATCCGTCATGCTTTAACTTCTTCTCGAATTCTTCGTATTTCAGAAAAAGTTCTGGCGGCAGCGCCCATTGTAACATCTCGGCATATGACGCATTTTGTAGATAAACTCGACCTATTGGCTTGATCTTTTCCAATGCTTCAGAGAAGTGCACAATATTTATCCAATCGGAGTTTTCTTCGAGAGCTTCAAAGAATTTCTCCAGCCAGCCATCTGCATATACGTGTTTAAATGTGTTTGGCCAAACGCCGAATTTCTCCCCGTCATCAGCATAAACCGCAACTCGCTTCCCATCTTCACTGGCAATCGAACGAAGATATTCAATTGTCCTCTCAACTGGCTGAAACGGTATCGTGTATCTCAACATCTTGCTAATTGGGAAAACATTTAGAGGTTTCCCCTGCTCTTCCGTCACATAGTAGCCAAGCAAATCCTCGTCTTTAAGCCCTACATACTTAAAATGTGTATCATCAATTACGACATACTGAATGCCAGTTTCAGCAATTGGCTTCACAATGTGCTGCTCCCAAACTCTCTCCGCAAGCCACATACCAACTGGTCTGAAACCAAAATTCTTCTTAATGTATTCAGTCAGCTTCCTTATCTGGCCAACTTTATCCCTATCTGGTATTATTGCTAGAATCGGCTCGTAAAATCCTCCCGTCATAAGGTGAACCTGCCCAATTTTAACAAGATCTCTAACTTCATTGAATATCACTTCATGATTTCTCCTCAGCCATTCAAGGAGAAAACCTGTGTAGTGTATCGACACCTTAACCTTTGGATGTTTTTCAAGTACCTTGAGAAACGGTAAATACGCCTTCTGATAAGCGTCTTCCAAAACATGATCAAAGTTGCCAATTGGCTGATGATTGTGAATTCCGATAACAAGATTAATTTTTTTCATTCTGAATTTTATCTTTCTGGTTTCATTTGTGGAAAGAAGATTACATCACGTATGGAGTCCTGGTTGGTCAAAAGCATCGTCAATCTGTCAATTCCGACTCCTAAACCGGCTGTCGGTGGCATGCCATATTCAAGTGCTCGCAAAAAATCTTCATCCAAGACCATCGCTTCCTCATCTCCTCTTGCCCGTAAACGAGATTGTTCCTCAAAACGCGCACGCTGGTCGAGAGGATCATTTAATTCGCTGAAAGCATTGGCCAGTTCATGACCATTGCAAATGACTTCAAACCTTTCAACTAAACCAGTCTTTGCTCGATGGCGCTTGGCTAATGGTGACATTTCGATTGGGTAATCAATGACAAATGTTGGCTGCACCAATTTTGGCTCTACAATCTCCGAGAAAATTTCGTCGATAAGTTTTCCAGATCCACTTGACCGGTCAACATCCACATGAAGTCGCTTTGCCACTTCAAGTATTTCTCTCTCCGACTTCCCCTCAAGATTTTCACCAGCTACTTCCTCTATAATTCCATGCATCGTGACTCGTTTCCATGGCGGGTTAAATTCTATTTCATTGTTCCCAACCTTTATCTTTGAGCTTCCGTGCACTGTCATTACAATTGTATAAACCATTTCTTCAACAAATCGCATCATCCACTCGTAATCTTTGTATGCAACATAAAGTTCCATCATGGTAAACTCTGGGTTGTGTGACTTGTCCATCCCTTCGTTTCTAAAATCTTTTCCAATTTCATAAACACCTGCAAAGCCTCCAACAATGAGTCGCTTTAAATACAGCTCATCAGATATTCTCAAATAAAAATCAATGTCAAGAGCATTGTGATGTGTGACAAAGGGTCTTGCCGATGCACCGCCATACAAAGGTTGTAAAATTGGAGTTTCGACCTCAAGATAGCCACGATCATCAAGAAACTTCCTCATCGCGCTAATTATTCTAGAGCGTTTAACAAAAACGTCTCTAACTGACGGATTAACTATTAAATCGACGTACCTCTGCCTGTACCTGAGTTCTTTGTCAGAAAACGGATCAAACACTACTTTGTTACCATGCTCATCGATTTTCTCCTTCACAATTGGCAACGGGCGTAATGATTTAGCAAGGACCTTGAGCTCCCTCGCGTGCACAGACACTTCACCCATTCTTGTTCGGAACACAAATCCTTTTACGCCAATTATGTCACCAATGTCGAGAAGTTTAAACATATCATAGGCTTCGCCGAGGTCGTCTTTCTTGAGATAAATCTGGATTCTTCCTTTCGAGTCCTGAATATGGCAGAAGGAAGCCTTTCCCATACGACGGATAGACATTATCCTTCCAGCAATTGATACATCGCCAAGTGGAGAGTCATCACGAAAATTATCATGAATCTCTTTGGAATGATGAGTAACATCAAAATTGTAAGGATAGGGGTTTACTCCCTTTTCAATAAGAGCTTTGAGCTCTTCATGACGCCGTTTTCTAAGGTCGTTTTCTTCCTGCAAGTAATCGTCTTCAGTTTTCAAATTCCACTCCAAATTTACTTATTGTGCTTTTTAAAGCTCACCAATACAATTTTCTTGTCGCGATTTCTTACTTCTTCTTCTCCTGCAAACCGTATATCTTCTACTTCAACATACTGTACAAATTTCAATTGCCTTGTACGATTCACCTCATCGGCAAATTCTCCACCCTTTAAAACAAGCAAAGTTCCAACCGGATAGGAATTCTCCAGACATTCCTCTTCCTTATTTTTCAAGAAATATCTTGACCATTTTGCAACATCATATAATTTTCCCGCTGCACGCGTTATAACATAATCAAAAGCGTGCATAAATTCAGGTTTCCTAGAAATTTCTTCAGCACGCCCATTTACCACAGCCAGACCCGTTAAACCCATCCCCCTCACAATATCCGCGACGGCTTCTGTTTTCTTCTTTACTGAATCTATCAATACAAGTTCCAGGTCAGGCCTAAGAATTTTAACAGGTATTCCAGGTAATCCACCACCGGTACCCAAATCGACTACTCTCGTGTTGTATTTCAAAGATTTATGAAACAGGAAAGAAATGGAATTCAAGACATGATTTTCGAAAAAAGATCCCTCTTCTTTTCTTGAAATTAAATTGACCTTGTCGTTCCACGAAAGAATGCGCCGTCTCAATTCTTCAAAGAGACTAATTTGCTTCTGGGACAGATTTACATTGTTCCTTCTTGAGATCTCTATGAGCCAGGAAATATCTTTCATTTGTAAGAGAAGTTGCATAATCTGGTGCATATCATATCTTGAAGGGCATTGACAGCACTTGTAGGAACCGTGTAATGGTTCACAAAGATGGAAAAGGCAATGGGGTCCCCGTCTAAAGTTGTCAAATATCCTGAAAGAGATCGAACATTTTCTATGAACCCCGTCTTTCCACGAACGTTTCCCTGAGCCCTAGTCCCTTTCATTCTAAATTCAAGCGTTCCGTCCACACCAGCAACTGGAAGTGAGCTATAAAAACTTTCCCAAACAGGGCTCTTTCTCATAGCTTCAAGAATTTTCACAATTGCATGAGGTGTAACCAGATCCCAACTCGAAAGCCCTGAGCCATCATTAATCTCAATTTTAGTAGTATCCACTCCAATCGAGTAAAGGAAAGACATCTCGACTTTCCTCGCGTTTTCGAATGTACCAATCCCGTATTTCTCTTTCCCAAGCGTTCTGAAAATTTGTTCAGCATAGAAATTCTGGCTGCGTTTGTTTACGACTTTTACTATTTCTGATAACGGGGGTGACGTATAGCTTGCAATTGTCCACATAAGATTGTAAGGCGGAACACGTGAGATACTTCGATAACCCGAGATGTCAAAAGGCCTGCCGGTCAGCTTTATTCCAGCAGAATTTAGAGTCTCAAACAAAACGGTAGCGGTATAGAGCGTTGGATTGTAAATAGTCAAAGAAACTTTCATACTATCCAGCGTCTTTGGATAGTTGCCGTAAATGTGAATCACATTGGTGGCCGGGTCACGATAAAAATCAACAGTGCTAACTGTATCGTCAGTCGTTCTCGACTCATTCACGACTGTAACATATGACGTAGATGGGTCAAGTGTGTAACTAGCTGGAGCTCCTTGTTTACCTGGTTTTAGCGTAACATCGACACAGTTATCATTAAACGACAACCCACTGATATATGCAGCGTACCAGTAAACGTCCTCATGCCATGCCAAACCCCATCCTCCTCCCACTGGAACATTATCGAACACCCTGTCGTCACCAATCACATTCCCTTTGACAACCTTCACGTTCAATAACTTGAGGGTATCCGCCCAACCTTTGAAGACCTTCACAACATCTCCATTTGTAAATCTACCTGAAATCGTTGGATCGCCGCTACCGACAATGTATAGGTCACCAAACAGGGTGTCATCTAAAACATAACCATTTGCCATAAGGTACGTATGATACTGGTAGTTTTCACCAAGTATAGAAAGAGCGGTTGAAGTTGTCAATAATTTCATATTTGAAGCAGGGACAAAATCTTTGTCTTGGTTGTAAGCAAACAAAATTTCGCCACTTTTCAGATCTTTCACCTCAATTCCTATAAAGGCGTTGGAAAAACTGGAATCTGAAATGATAGATTCAAGGTCGGATCGAAGCGCCTTCAGCCCTTGAACTTCTTGCGCTGAAGGAATTCCTGTAAAGCCAAATGCGAAAACAATGATGATCGAAACGCTTTTCATATATTTCAGACACCTTTTCCAGCTGCATCCTGGAGTCCAACAAGCTTTTTTAGGTTGATCACTTCTTTCGGCGTGAGATAACGCCATTCCCCCCTGGACAATCCACGGTGCGTGATCCCACCATACGAATACCTGTCTAACTGAACCACACGGTATCCTAATGACTCAAAAAATCTTCTGACGAGATGATGTTTTCCTTCGTGCACAGAAATCCCGACCTCCAGTCCACCGCTGTTCTCTAATATATATATATCGTCTGGAACTACCATGGCTCCGTCAATTTCGATTCCCCTCCGGAACCTCATAATGTCCCGATCGACAAGAGGCTTATCGAGAGTAGCTTTGTATACCTTCAAAACGTGAAATCTTGGATGCATCAGTCGATTTGCAAGCTCTCCATCGTTAGTTAGCAAGAGCACCCCTGTAGTATTTCTATCAAGCCGACCAATGCTAAAAACTCGCATACCAATGTTGACCAGGTCAAATATATTCTTACGACCTCTCTCATCACTGGCGGTCGTAATGGTATCCTTTGGCTTATTCAAGAGTACATAAACCTTCCTGTTTTCCACTTTCACAACTTTTCCGTCCACTGATATGCGATCCCTACCAGGATCGATTTTTGTACCCAGAAGCGTTACTACTTTGCCGTTAATTGAGACCCTCCCTTCTTTTATGAATTCATCTGCCCTTCTGCGCGAAGTCACCCCGGCTACTGAAAGAAATTTGTTAAGACGAATGAGTCGGTCATCCCTTGATTTGAGCTTATTGTTCATCGGTATTTGCTGTCAAATTGGAAGGCAAGTCTGTATCGGTTGGAGACTCAGTTAATGCTGAAATTTCAAGTTGTATTGGCTCCTCAGCACCCCGACTCCTTATCTCTTTTATGATTTCATCGATTTCTCGAAGTTTTGGTAAATCCTCGAGATTCTTCAAATTAAATACTTTTAAAAACTTTTGAGTAGTCCCGTACAACAGCGGCCTTCCGACCGTCTCAGCACGACCAATAACTGTAACCAGCTCCTTTTCGAGTAAACTGTGGAGTACATAATCGATATTGACGCCACGGATCGATTCAATTTCTGGTTTTGTAATTGGTTGTTTGTAGGCAATTATTGCAAGTGTTTCCAATGCAGACTTCGTTAATTTTCTTCGGGCACGCTCCTTGAAAAGGAGTGAAACCCACTGCGCCATCTCTTTCTTCGTAGCAAATTGAAAACCGCCGGCTATTTCAACTATATGAAAACCAGCACCTTCCTCTTCATATTTCTTGTTTAAAGCTTTAATCCTGCCTGTTATAGCTTCAACGGTAACTCTTCCAAATGTTCGCGCAGAATCCAAAATATTTTTAATGATATTTGCAGACAACGGCTCATCAGATGCAAAAACCAAAGCCTCAACAACATGCGCAAATTCGTCGACTATTTCTTCATGTTGTTCCAACCCCTCTTCAATCTCATCTAAAGATGGATTATCTCCCCTGGTATTTTCAATATCCCTATTCCCTTCTCCCAAACCCTCCTTAGAAGTGTGCTGAGTGATACGTTCCTCTGATGAATTGGGCTCTATCTTTTCAGAAGTGCCGTTTGATTGAGTCTGCCCGTCCTGCTCTTCAGGTTTCGTCGGCTGTTCGTTCGACATTCCCGTCACTTTCTCCATCATATTTGGAAATGATAAAATCGTTATATCTACCTGTTGTGTAAACTTTAAGCATGTTTCTCTTGATAAGTTCCAGCATTGCTATGAAAGTAACAACCAATCGAATCTTATCATGGATCTGCTCTACCAATTCCAAAAAGTGCAACTCCTTCCTGTCTTTCATTATCTGATTGAGATAATCAATTTGTTCTTCAATCGTGACATTTATTCGTTTCACATCATGATACGAAGTTGGCTCAAGCCTCTCCATAACATTCTTGAAGGCTGTAATGAGGTCGATAAGAGAAACATTTATCAACTGCTCATCCTCCAGCGACACGTAATTCCTTTCATCAAGTTTGAAATTAGATCTATAAAAAAGTTGGCTCCCCTCTTCTTCCAGGCACTGAAACTTATGTGCTGCTTCCTTGAATTGCGCATATTCAGCCAGACGGTCAGCAAGCTCTTTGCGTGGATCATCTTCGGGAAGTAGATCATCGATTGTCTGTTCGTGTGGAAGAAGCATCCTTACCTTAATGTGCATCAAGGTTGCTGCCATAACAATGAATTCGCCTGCAATTTCAAGATCTAGAGCCCGTATTAATCGAACATATTCAAGGAATTCCGCTGTAATTTGCGCAATCGGAATGTTGTAAATATCAAGTTGATCCCTTCTTATAAAGAAAAGAAGCAAATCGAGTGGCCCCTCAAAATCGTTTAACTTTACCCTGTAGTTCATCCCATCTTCATCGCTTCATGAACCTGTCGCATTGTATCACTCGCTTTTGTCCTCGCTCTTTCTTCTCCTGATTCAAGAATTGCTTTGACCTCATCTGGATTTTGCTCTAACCTTGCACGCCTCTCTCGGAACGGGATTAGAAACTCATTAATTCTCGCGGCACATTTCAATTTACATTCGACACATCCAAGCTTGCCAGATTCACAACCTGATCGAATTTCCTTTTCTTCGGCTGGATTGAACTTCTTGTGATATGTAAATACCAGACAAATATCAGGCCTTCCAGGATCTCCTTTCCTTATCTTTTTAGGGTCAGTAATTGCCTTTTTCATTTTCTTGACAACGTCCCCTTCCGAATCAGAAAGAAAAATACTGTTATTTAAGGACTTACTCATCTTCTTGCCGTCCAATCCGGGGAGGCGTGCAAACCGTGTAAGTTTTGGTTCAGGCTCTGGGAAAACATTTTCATACTGCCTGTTGAAATAGCGGGCAATTTCTCTCGTTATCTCAATGTGCGAAAGTTGGTCCTCGCCTACCGGAACCACCTCCCCCTTGTAGAGAAGGATGTCAGCAGCTTGCAGAACTGGATAACCAAGATAACCGTAACTAATAGGTCCAAGGTTCAAATCTCGAACCTGCTCTTTCAATGTCGGATTCCGCTCAAGTCGAGATTTCGTGATCAACATCGAAAAAATAAGATGCAGCTCGGTGTGCTGTTTTACCTGCGACTGCCTGAAAATAGGGCTCTGGTTGGGATCAATCCCCGCAGCGAGCCAGTCTACCAACATCTCTATCGTATACTCATAAATTCTCGACGTATCCAGATTTGTTGTCAATGCATGGTAATCTGCAATAAGGTGATAATTCTGGTAACTACCCTCGTTTTGAAGTTGAACCCAACTTTCAAGGGCTCCAGCCCAGTGACCAAGATGCAACTTCCCTGTGGGACGCATCCCACTTAAAATGATTTTCTTGTTAAACATTGTCTGGAAATTTACGAAATATTTTTTACTTCATAAAAAGGTATGGCTTCCACTTTTCGTCTATCCTGCCGACGAAATGCCTTATGAAAGCAACGTGATGTGGCCTGCGCGGTATGGATAAAAGCTTCATACCAGCCTCCTCGGGTGTACGGTCACCCTTCTTATTATTACACCTGATGCAAGCACAAACAAGATTCTCCCATGAATCCTCACCACCGCGAGTTTTCGGTATGATATGGTCAACTGTTAATGGCAAATCTCCTCTACCACAATATTGACAGCGATTTCCGTCTCTGCGCAAGATATTCTTTCGAGACAGAATCACCCTTTTGTGTGGGACTCGATAAAAAACCGACAGTCGAACGATACTCGGCATTGGAATCGCAGTTGAAACCGAGCGTAACATTTTACCGTCGGAACGCTCCACTATTTCTGCTTTGCCAAGGTAGAGGAGCACTACCGCCTTTTTCCAATTACAAATAGTAAGAGGCTCGTAATTTTGATTTAAAATCAATACCTTCCCATAGCCAGAGCCATGGTCATCGTCCAATTGCTCATTGCGGCTGAAGACAACACCTCCATTTTAAATAGTTACTTTGCATCCACCTATAAAGGCTTTGTGTAGTTTATCATCGAAAAATCTACTGGATTTGTCGAAACTCCCGATCTTCACATACCCAGAAGAGTGGATAAAATTCTTCCTCTTTCCACCAATGTACAGGGCTACGTGGGAAATCTTTTTGCCATCATACGAGAAAAAGGCCAGGTCACCGGGAGATAAATTTTTAGGGCTTTTTCCCGATGGCCTCCCCGCCAAATACTGCAGCGATGCGTCGCGGGGCAATTCGATGCCAACGAATCTGAAAACTGTCTGTATAAACCCAGAGCAGTCGAATCCTTTGGCGCTCCTACCTCCCCAAATGTATGAAACCCCAATGAAGCGTGAAGCAGTGCTGAAAAGAGTTTCTAACGAATACTTCTTGACAAGGGGCTCTGTTTGAACGAACTCTTTTTCTATATAGCCGACCTCACCGTTGGGGAGTAGTACTTTCAAAAAATCCGAACTTCTTTTCATAACCGACAATGCGGCACCGTAAACCACTTCCCTGATAGGTGTACTAAAACGAGATGGCGCGGACAGTAGCAGCGCAACAGATTCTTTGACAAAAGCTTTGGGTAGATTGTCGTATCTATCAAATTCCTCAAAATCCATCAATTTAGTCTGGCTAGCAGATGCCCAGCCAAGATAACTATCTGCATGTAAACGTACTCGATGCCACGAACCAACGGACTCCAAGACGTCAAATGACTCTCCATAAAGGACTTCGGTTACCTGCTCACTTGTCCAATCAGGATGTCTCCTAATAGTACCGACTCCTACATGACAAATGCCTGTTTTTTTGTTACCAACAGATTTGTCTGGCAATATTGTTATCCTTAACTTGAATCCCCAGTTCCTGCTTTCGTACAAATCAGACAACTTTCTTGCTAAATACAGAGAGTCCACATACGCCCAAAGGAAACTCCCTTTCTTAACGAACTCTAAAACACTGTATCGTGAATCTACCGATAGGGCTTTTTCTACTTGATTCTTGAATAACGCTTCACTTTCCGTTGTTTCAGTGCTGACCATTGCAGAAAAATATATCCAAAGTTTGAAAGAGAATCAATTGCAGATTGCCAAACTTGAAATCAATAGCTCTCTTTTGTCGACGGGAAATTTCCTTTTTTTACATCATTTATGTATTGAGTAAAAGCTTTATACATCTCGTCTGCAATTTCCGCATATCGACGCACAAAACGCGGCCGAAAATCACGAGTCAGGCCAAGCATATCTGCATAAACAAGAATCTGTCCATTACAACCTGGTCCAGCACCAATTCCAATTGTTGGAATGACCAAAGAGTGGGAGATTTTCGCTGCCAGACTCGAGGGAATTTTTTCCAGTACAAGCGAGAATACTCCTGCTTCCTGTAATAATTTAGCATCCCGCATAATTTGCTGAGCTTCTTTCCTATCTTCACCCCTCGGTTTGTAACCCCCAAACTTATGTATTGATTGAGGGGTAAGTCCAAGATGTCCCATTACAGGAATACCTACTTCCGTCATTTTCCTAACTGCTTCGACGACGGCCTGGCCACCCTCAATCTTTACTGCACTTGCGCCGGTGTCCTTTAGAATGCGCCCGGCATTCCTCACAGCCTCCTCGGCATTAACCTGATAACTCATGAACGGCATGTCGACAACAACCAGTGCTCTCCTTACAGCCTTTCTGACTATCCTTGCATGATAAATCATTTCTTCCAATGTCACAGGTATCGTCGTATCATTACCCTGAAAAACATTCGAAACAGAATCACCAACCAAAATAATATCTATGCCACTTTCATCGAGGAGCCGCGCGGTTATTGCATCGTACGCTGTCAATGCTGCGATTTTCTCGCCTTTCACCTTCATCTCAACAATCGTCCTCGTCGTGACGACCTTCTTTTCATTTCCCTGTTCAGTCATGCAAACTCACTTTCCTCTTTGATAAACAATCCTTCGCCCCCTTTGAGAACATTCATCTCTCGACTAACTTGTTCAAACCTTATCCCCAAAGCTTCAACGAAACCATTTACGATAGAATCTTTTAACTCTTGATAATCAACCTCCTGCTGAATTATTTCTTTCAAAGTAATTGTATGATTATCAAGGTCTTGCCTTACTTTTTCCAGCGTGGATAAGTCGCCTCTCAAATATTGAACAATTTTTTTATGAAAGTCACCAACCAGAATTGAACCATGCTGAAGTACAATATCACCAAATCTTCTCTGTGCGCTACCAACTAACTTTCGCCCGTGATACTCTATTTCAAATTTAGCCGAAGTTACGAAACAAGCAACTGCATCAGGCCGCTTGAAAAATTTCCTGTAATCTGGCATACTTTCAGATAAGCTTATCTCTGCCCCATTGGAATTGTACCTGTCGACAAAATTCCTCAACCCGCGGGCAAGAACTTCACTCAATAAGTTGTAACTCTCAAGCACAGAGAGATTTTGTGAATTCGCTACAACACTGTACGTTAGTTCTTCAGCGTGCAGGACAGCCTTCCCACCCGTTGGTCTAAAGACGACGTCTATTCCATCACGACGAGCGCGGTCAGCATCAATATCGAGATACGATTGATTTTTGCCGAGTGAAATGCAAAAAGGTTGCCACCGGTAAAGTCTTAAAACAGGAATCCTGTTCTTCCTGAACTCATCGACGAGCTTTATATCAAACTCCATGTTAACCTTGCCGCATGAAATACCAGTATCCATAAGAAGCCAATGACCTGAAAATGCGCTCTGCATAGACTCAATGGTATTCAAGCTTACATTTCTTAGCGTATTATTCCTCGCGAAGAAGTTTTCAAGAAGTCGACAATGACGCTCACTTCAGGATTAGCATTAAAAGACCTCTCCAGCTCGGCAATTGAGTCTTTCGTCGTCAGACCTGTTTCATAAACAATACGATAAGCTTTTTCAATATTCTCAATTTGTTCTTGTGTAAATCCTCTCCGCCGAAGTCCAACAATATTCAAACCCTCATATTTAAGTGGCTCCCGGCCAGCAAGCACATATGGTGGCACATCCTTTGTAACCCTGTATCCCCCTCCTATCATGACATGAGAGCCGATGTGTGTAAATTGATGAATTGGAACTAGTCCACCTATGATCGCCCAATCGCCCACATGAACATGACCAGCGAGTGTCACAGCATTTGCAAAAATACAGTGATTGCCAACTCGACAATCGTGAGCAATGTGAACATAAGCCATCAAAAGACAATCATTCCCTATAATAGTTGCACCTGTCTCACGCGTTCCGCGATGCAAAGTACAATACTCACGAACTACAGTATTATCACCAATTCGGAGAATCGTTGGCTCGTTTGCATACTTGAGATCCTGAGGAGCATTTGATACAACCGCCCCATGGTGAATTACACAATTCCTCCCTATTCGCGCACCGCTGGCAATGTATGCAGAAGAAGCGATTTTGGTTCCATCGCCTACTTCAACATCGCTTTCAACAACTGTAAAAGGCCCAACAGAAACATCCTCACCAAGTCTGGCTTCTTGACTTACAACAGCACGGGGGTCTATCTTAACGCTCATTATATTGGACTTCCACCTTTGGCTTGTTCATTCACATCAACAATTGCAGCAGTCATTTCAGCCTCAGCAACGAGGATACCTTCGACGAATGCCTTTCCAACCATGGTGGCTACCTTACTTCGCCTGGCAACCAAATCAACTTGCATTAAGAGCTGATCGCCTGGAGATACAGGTTTTCTGAATTTAACATTGTTTATGCCCATAAAATAGACAAGTTTATCACCTGCGTTTTCAACTCCATTTAAAAGGAGGATACCCCCAGTTTGAGCCATTGCCTCAACAATTAGCACACCTGGCATGACCGGCTTCTGAGGGAAGTGACCCTGGAAAAAGGGTTCGTTAGCGGTGACGTTTTTCAAGCCGACAACCCGCTCATCTAATTTGAAATCAACTATCTTGTCGACCAGGAGAAAAGGAAATCGATGCGGAAGGATCCTGTGGATTGCTTCCACATCGAATACAATCCCTTCCTTCTTTTGAAATTGATATTTCTTTACGAGCTTCTTTTGGTGATACAGTTTGCGTATCTTCTTTGCAAATTCTACGTTGTGCAGATGACCTGGGCGCGCAGCAAGTATCTGTGCCTTCATAGGAGCACCAACAAGGGCAAGGTCACCAAGAAGGTCTAAAAGCTTATGCCTTGCAGGTTCGTTCTTGTAACGGAGGGCCTTGTTGTTTAGTATACCTGATGAACCAAGTATGATTGATCCATTTATGTCAAGCTTCTTTGCAAGCCTTTTTAGCTCATCCTCGCTCATTTCATCATCAACAATGACTATGGCATTATCAAGGTTACCACCTTTTATTAAACCTTGTTCGTGGAGCTGTTCAACCTCTTTTAAAAAGCAAAACGTTCTCGCGGCTGCGAAGTCTTTCACAAATTCTTCCTCAAGAGAAAATAACCCAGTGTGCTGACTCCCGAGGGCTGGGTTCTTATAATCAATCATTATTGTTATCCTGAAATTATCAAGCGGAAGAGCAACCATTTGAACTTCAGCCTTCTCATTCAGATATTCAACAGTCTGATCAATAATGAGATAGTCCTTTGGTGCATCCTGGGTTTCGAAACCAGCTTCAAGCAAGACATCTACATACGGTTTTGCACTTCCATCACCTACAGGCGGTTCAGGCGCATCCAACTCTACAATGATATTATCTATTTCAAGGCCTGCAATTGCTGCAAGGACATGCTCGACTGTATGGACTTTCACATCTCCAATTCCAAGTGTAGTGCCACGCGATACATCCACAACATACTCTGCTAATGATGGTATCTCGGGCTTTCCCCCCAAATCTACTCTCCTGAATATCACTCCAGTATTAACTGGCGCAGGTAAGAATGTCATGGTTGACCGACAGCCGGTATGGAGCCCGACACCGGAAAGAGAAACGGACTTTTGGATAGTACGCTGTTGTACCAACATTTATATTTTACTCCTTGATTTCAATTCCTCTAACTTCATTTGCATCTCACGGAGTTCCTCAAGTAACTTTGGCAGCATTCTGATTGCTCCTTCAATGCGACGAGCTTCATGAATTTCTTTCGCTGGATATCCAAAGTAGGTCTTTCCACTCTCTAAAATTGATTTCGAAATGCCAGACTGAGCTGCAACTGTTGTATGATCTGCAATCTCGATATGACCAACAAAGCCCACCTGACCCGCAATTATACAATATTTTCCTATCTTGGTACTTCCAGAAATCCCTGTCTGTGCTGCAATAACCGTATGCTCTCCGATCTCCACATTGTGGGCGACTTGTACAAGATTGTCTATCTTGACTCCCTTTCCAATCCGAGTTTCACCCAAAGTAGCCCGATCAATTGTGCAATTTGATCCTATTTCCACATCATCTTCTATAACAACAATTCCAACTTGTGGGATCTTTTCGTAGGTGCCATCACTCTTTGGAGCAAATCCAAATCCATCACTCCCGACTACCGTACCGCTATGAATTACAACCCGATTTCCAACTTTACAACCGTTATAAATTGTAACACTTGGATAAATGATCGAATCATCACCAACTGTGACATTCCGTCCAATTATTGCTCCATGAGAAATTACAGCGCGATTCCCTATCTTTGCGCCATCAGAAATGACAACAAATGCTCCTATGCTTACATCCATCCCAAGAGTCGCCTTTGGAGAAATATATGCTAAAGGATTGATTTCTCGTGGAAGTAACTCTTCTTGTGGTACCAGAGCTTTTAGTGCAATGACAAAAGCAACATATGGGTCCTTAGTTCTCAAGAGTACAATATCTTTCCTATCCGACTTGAAATCTTCTGAGACAAATATCGCTGATGCCCGTGTAGTCAAGACAAACTTTTCGTATTTTGGATTTGCCAGAAAAGTTACATCACCTTCTTTGGCTTCTTCAATTTTGGCAATCCCATTTATTTCTATATCGCCGTTTCCCTCAACCTTAGCACCAACAAGCTTGGCAATGTCCGAAATTTTCATCTTCCTTGTGGAGTAGCAGTTGCTGCAGGCGTTTTTAACTTATCAAGAACTTTTTCTGTAAGGTCATACTGATTGTTGGCATACATTAAGAGTATCTGGCCACTTTTGTCAAATATGTAATCATACTTCAATTCTTTTGCTACATCTTGAATTGCCTTGAAAATCTTCTCTTGCACTGGACGCATTATTTCGTTCTGCCTTTGAAAAAGCTCACCGTTCTGTCCAAATTTCTGGTTTCGGTAATCAACAATCTTCTTCTGCATCTCAGCAAGTTTTTGCTCTTCCTGTGCACGTTGCTGTTCAGGAAGTATTAACCGCTGGCGTTGATACTGATCGGCTTCTTGCTGGAACTGATTTTGCATTTTGTTCAGATCCGCTTGCCATTGTGCAACAAGTGCATCAAGCTTAGCCTGCGCCTCTACCGCCTCAGGAAGTTGCTTCATTATCTCCTGCGTATCAACCCAGCCAATCCTCTGCTGTGCATATGACAATTGATTAGTAAAAGTACCAAGCACACCAATGACTATGAAGAGAACAACTTTTTCGATTCTCATTTTTTACCTGCTTTGTCTGTTTAAGATATCAAGAACTTTATATGTCAAGTCAAATTGTGGATCAGCATAGAGTATAATCGCAATCTCATCTCTTTTATCAAACACAAATTGCATCTTTTGTTCCTTTGCAACCTGTGCGATCACACCATACACCTTATCCCTGATAGGCTTTAAAAGTATTTCCCGCTGCTGTTCGAGTTCACCGCCCTGTCCAATTTTTGACTGACGGTAGTTAATAATATTCTGTTGCAGTTGAGCTAATTCCTGCTGTGCCTGCTGCTTCGCCTGGTCGGTCATCATTTGTGCTTGTTTCGTATAATTGTCAAGCTTTGCCTGGTAATTTTTTGTCATCTGATCAAGCGTATCGCTCCACGCTTTCATCATTGCATCAAGTTTGCGCTGGGCAGCCTGTGCTGCAGGGAGCTGATCTAAAATCGTCCCGGAATTGACGTAACCTATTTTCAGCGGCTCTTCCTTTGGGGAATATGCAAACATAAATCCCAAAGCCAGTATTATGACTGCTGCCGATAACAAAACAATTGATTTTTCCTTCACTTTTAACCTCTTTTTTTAGTTGTATGAATCCATTTTTTTGTTTAAAAACTTCTGCCGAATTGGAAATGGAAGTGCCACCCTGACGGACCAGCACCTGGTGCAATTGGGTCAAATCCATAGCCGTAGTCAAATCCAATCAGACCTATAGGATTAATCATTACCCTCGCGCCAAAACCAGCAGACCGATCAAGTTGAAAGATATTCATGTGATTGAAGTCTGGGTAGACGTTCCCCCCCTCCGCGAAAAGGAGAACATATAATGGGATCGGATCCATCGTTACGGAAAACCTCATCTCTATTGTCTGCTTGAACAAAGCTCGGCCTCCAGTCGGACTACCATTGCTTACATCGGGCTGCTTTGGACCCACCATCCGATCATCATATCCACGAAGCGGTGTCGTTGCAATATAACCAAGCCCTGTACCACCCATGAAAAACAAATCCGTTGGCGGAATGTAGGAGCTCTTTTTCATCAGTCCAACTGCGCCGAACATCGATCCACTGTAGAGCACTAACTTGTTAGAACCAAACAAGGGAATATACCAGTCTATCGATATTATATGCTTGTGAAAGTTAGTTGTACCAGGGAAAACTGGCGCTCCTGCTATTTGGTCTGTTAGAGAAACATTTGAACCAATTGACGGAAAAATTGGACTGTCTGTACTGTTTCTTGAAATAACCTGAGTAAGACTAACCTCCGAGAAAATACCAGTTCCATATATTCCCCCACCATTTGCAATGTCATTCTTTTGAACAGTAAAAATCCAATTTCCTCTGAAATAGTCGTCAGGCCATCGGAATCTTCTTCCAACACTAATTGAACCGCCTGTCATCCTCAGATCATATACATAAACTTGACGTGTATCGAAAACACTAAACCCAACAGACGTGGGGGTATCCATAAACCACGGCTCGGCAAATGACAATGAAAAGGTCCTGTAAATTGACGTCACACCAAACTGCCAGTCAAATGACAGCGTTTCACCACCCCCGCCTTCAAGGGGATGCCTAATGTTGAAATTGTTAAAACTTATTCCAAGTGCTCCACTAAAACCAAATGCCTGACTGTATCCTACGGACATATTAAAAGTGTCACTTGATTTTTCCTCCACATCGTAAGTAACATTTACAGTTGAATCGTTAACAATGTAATAATCGGGTTTCAACTTCTCGGGGTTGAAATAATTCATTTGTGACAACTGACGCACGCTCCTGATGATTAATGCCCGAGAAAAATAATCTCCTGGAATTGTGAACAGTTCGCGCCTTATCACACGATCTTCAGTTTTGGTATTTCCATGAATTTCAACTTCCCCAATCCGAAATTGATTACGCTCGAATATCTTTATCTTTAGATCGACTGAATCAGGTGGAATCCGCAGCTCTTCAGGATCAACATTAAATGTCAAAAATCCATTGTCAAGATACAGAGAAGCAACATCTGTTTGATCCTTATTCCCACGAAGATTTTCTTCGAACTTTTGCTTATCGTAGACTTCACCTTCCCGTAAACCTAAGCGCTGATTGAGCACGTTTGATGGATATCGAGTGTTTCCCTCCCATACAATATGGCGAATGTAGTATTTATTGCCTTCTGATATGTTTATGTGAATAAACATTTTCTCCTTGTCCGAGCTATACCAGATGGAATCTGATAAAATAGAGGCGTCTATGTAACCGTTCTTTCGATAAAAGTCCAAAATCTTCTCTTTGTCAGCCTCATATTTTTTCCTGTCAAACTTGGCACTTCGCCAGAACATCCACCACACCTTTTCCTTGGTGTCATCCATCTGTCCTCGTAATTCACTCGAAGAAAAAGCCTTATTGCCACTAAATGTTATTGACTGAATCTTTACCTCTTTTCCTTCATTAATATTGACAACGAGATTCACGGGCGCATCTGTTGTATCACTAACAGGAACAAGCTCCGGAGTGATGGTGGCAAGCAAATAGCCTTTCTCTTCATATTTCTTCTTAATGTTATAAACAAATTTACTAAGATCCTGGGGCGTTACAATCTGTCCTCGCACAAGATTGATTTGGTCTTTGATATCCTTTTCACTGATTTCGTCGTTCCCTTTTATTACAATGTCGTTTAATCGCGGATACTCCTTCACTTTGATGAGAAGAAATACTCCATCGCCAACCTGGTTATCTATTAAAATTTGTATATCAGAGAAAATCCCCAGCGACCATAACTGCTTTATCGCCTGCCGAATTTCGTCGCCACCAGGAATAATTTTTTCCCCTACGGTCAACCCCGAGTATCTTATAATCGCCGCAGCATCTGTTAACTTATTGCCCTCAACTGAAATTCCAAGGATGTTCAAAGGCTGTGGCTTCTGCCCTTCTTGTGCATAACCCGAAACCAACATCAGCATAACTGTTAATATCAGAGCTAAATACTTCATCACCACAAAATACTTTCTATTAAATCATGAAAACCTTTGGAGCTCTTGAAGACGACCATTTACAAAGTTTGAGCGTGCTTCACTTGCTCACTCACGAGTCCGAAGCGCCGTTCTCTTTTTTGAAAGTCCCTTATGGCTTCGTACAAATCCTTGCGGCGAAAATCAGGCCAATAAACTTTCGATATATATATTTCGGTATAGGCAATTTGGTATAACAGGAAATTGCTGACTCTAAACTCACCGCTTGTCCTAATCAACAAATCCGGGTCTGCAACATCTCTTGTCGCGAGATACTTGGAGATAACTGTCTCGTTTATATCCTCAGGACTGATATTGCCTTTTACTACGTCTGAGACAATCTTTTTTACACCTTCAACAATGTCCCATCTACCGGAATAACTGAGTGCAAGGTTTAAATTGAGACCTGTGTTATGACTGGTTTTCTCGATAGCTTCTCGTAGCTCATGTTGAACAATTTGAGGAAGAGATTTGATGTCACCTATAGCAGTGAGCCTGACATTATTCTCATGCAATTTATCAGTTTCGTCCCTCAGCGCCTTGACAAGTAGTCGCATAAGAGTGGAAACTTCTTCCTGGGGACGTCGCCAGTTTTCGGTAGAAAATGCATATAGGGTCAAACACTTCACTCCAAGCTGCCCACATGCCTCTACGACATCCCTGACAGAATTAACCCCTTCTCTATGTCCTGCTATTCGCGGCAGGCCACGTTGCTTTGCCCAACGACCGTTACCATCCATAATTATTGCAATATGCTCGGGGATGGCACCGCTCATCCTCAAATAATCTTGAATTCTCTTATCATCTGCGCTTACCGTGATCAACTTTTTCGGCCTCGAATTTTTGCTGTGCAATTTAAACCCACCTGCACTAAAAATCAAGGTTTTTACCGTCATGTCAGAATCGCTATTTTATTTGAATTCAAAAAGTTACGAAGATTTTTGCCCAAAAGATTTTACTGCCAATCCATCATTTCAAGGTTTTCACCATCCATGCCAAAAACTGCTGCCCCTGAGGAATCCGTTCGCCATACAAGAGCACCCACCGACCGAAGAGATTCAATTGTCTGAAGCGATGGATGGCCAAATTTGTTGGCGGCTCCAACAGATATCACTGCATATTCAGGACGTACTGATTCGATATACTCTTTAGATGAACTCGTTGAGGCACCGTGATGTCCAACCTTTAACACGTCTGAACGCAAAAAAGGTCCAAATGCCAATGTCAGTTCATGCTCGACCTTCTTTTCGATATCACCCTGCAAAAGAATTGTCCTGTTACCAATGTAAATCTTTAATACGATGGATCCATCATTAAATCTCCTTGAAAAAGACACACCCCTCTCCCCAACGTAGTGTTTATTAGGATGCAAGACATAGATCCGATATATGTCTCCGGAATCGAGAACCATCCCACAACGTATATTCCTCATCCTTACACCGTGACTTCTCGCAGCTTCATATGCTTCCATCCAGCTTTTCGATTTCGTGATCTGTTCAGGAAAAATAAATTGACCAATGGTAAAGTTTTTTAATACGCTTGCAGCTCCTCCCATATGATCTGAGTGCAAGTGAGTCACTACAAAATAGTCAATTCTTTCCACTCCCATCCTTTTTAAAAAAGGAACGACGACTTTTTCTCCTACATCACTCCTTCCAAATCGCATCCCGGCATCAACGAGCAGATTCTTGCCACCAGGCAAGTCAATGAAAATTGAATCCCCCTGTCCAACATCGAGTATGTAGAGGGTAGCTTTTGGTCCGCTATGCAAAATCGAAAAAATTAAAATCAGATCTATCCCGAGTAAGATGCTAAAAACTAATTTTTTCGACAAACTTTTTCCGCCGAAACTAATCGTGGCAACAGTCCATAGGATATAAAAAATAATAAACAGAATCCTCCCGTCAGCAATCACAATACGGCTGGATGAAAAACTCCCCAGCAATTCATTTACCTTTAGAAGACAAAAGCCAATCCCTTGAGATGCTGCTGCATAGACCGATGCCAACCCAGATGAAACAAGATTTAACAGAAGAAATGTGAAGGTCATTAAAGTGAACAGACCCGCAAGCGGTACTATCAAAATGTTAGCTAATATGCTTACAGTAGATATTCTCATGAAATAATATATGATGAGAGGAATCGTTCCAAGGCTTGCAGAGAAAGAAAGAGCGGCCATAGAAATAAGGAACTGAACAAACGGCCTTTCATTGATTGAAGGTAAACCGAATTGCGTTAAGGTTATAATTTTCTGGTAAAAGAACGCAATCGATATTACTGCTGCAAAAGAAAGCTGGAAACCGGGTGAGTAAAGCTCGTTAGGCTTAAAGATCAGAATCACAAGTGCAGCAAATCCGAGCGAGTTCAATAAATTAGTGCGCCTTTGCAAAAACGTGCCAAACAGTACCACAATTGCCATTATAACCGCTCTCTCAATTGAAGGTGTCATCCCGACAACCATCGCATAGAACATTAGGAAAGGAGATATAACAAAGAACCTCAAGCGATGCGGTATTCGTAAAAGAGCCACAATTGTTATCAAAATGCCTGTAAAAAAGCCAACATGCAATCCGGATACGGACAATATGTGAATTGTCCCTGTATTCATGAAATTTTCATTTGATTGAAGGCCGATACCCTCCCTTTCCCCTATTACCATTGCACGAGCAAGCTCAGCCTCTTCACCACTCATCAGCGACCTTATTGTCGTTCTCATGTAGTCCCTGACCTTATCCACAACTTGTCTTCTCACATCTAATCCACTGACACTACGGATAAAAAGGATCGCTTCAGGAGTGTCAACGTAGATTTTTCCAACGATTCCAGCGAGCTGATAGTATGAACGAACGTCAAATTTATTTGGGTTTCGTAGGCCCCCAATCTTGACCACCTTTCCCTTGATCGCAACAACATCACCTGAATGGATATTTAACACCCTTTGGGAAGACACTATTATCTTGCCGCCAATTCTATGCCAAAGTGAATCGCGGCCAAAACAATTTTCAATAATAAAGGACACTCTGGATGTATCCCGTGGTGAATCAACCACTGTCCCTGCAATGTATTTGTATCCATCGATGTTTTCCAATGAAGACTTGTTTACCAAAACTGCTGACAAAAAGGCAAATGAGAACAAAAGCCCAAATAGTGAACTGAATTGAAATAGTTTTCCCCTCTTTCTCAGCAAAGAAGCAGCAGTCAGGAAAATTAAGAATAGACTTATAACGCAGTATTCCACACGATAAGCTGGAATGGCTTTCCCAATTATTATCCCGCTAGCAGCAAATATCGCTGCTTTAAATGCCGGCAGATGTCTCAGGTTTTCCCCTGTATCTAACAACTCTAATTAAGAATTTTTTTCTTTTGAATCAAGAAAATTCTTGTGACTACTGCCTCACTCCTTTCTTTTGTTCCTTTAGCCCTATAACTTTCCACACGAAGATAAGTCTAACAAAACATCATTGAAAGGTTGCAAAACAATGGCTGCCGAACAAAAAGTTCAAAAAGTACTCAGCCCGGCTGAACTGGCAAGGATGATTGACCACACAATCTTGAAACCAGAAGCCACACCCGATGAAGTGGAAAGAGTCTGCCGCGAAGCAATTGAATACCAGTTCGCCAGCGTGTGTGTTAACCCATCTTTTGTACGTCTAGCTGCCAGTATTCTCAAAGGAATCGATGTGAAGGTTTGTACCGTGGTGGGTTTTCCATTAGGCGCTACCACAACTCGGACAAAAGCGTTTGAGGCGCAGGAGGCGATTGAGTTGGGCGCATCTGAAATTGATATGGTTATTAACATAGGCCGTCTTCGCTCTAAGGATAGCTCTTATGTCAAAGAAGACATCGAAGGAGTAGCTCAAGAAGTGCATAAACATAATGCATTGTTAAAAGTTATAATTGAGACCTGTCTCCTTACCGAGGCTGAAAAAGTGGAGGCCTGCAGACTCGCTGTTGAGGGTGGGGCAGATTTCGTCAAAACCTCAACAGGCTTTAGCAAAGCTGGTGCCACTGTACAAGACGTTATTCTCATGAGAAAAACAGTGGGACAAGAAATAGGTGTAAAAGCATCTGGCGGAATTAGAAGCCGAGTAGACGCTCTAGCTATGATTTATGCTGGTGCAAACAGAATAGGTACAAGCTCAAGTGTTAAAATAGTCACAGAACCCGAATGATGATCTAATTAACGTCACAGAAATATCGATATACATTTATTTAGCTAGAATCCCAAAAATATTGATTGGACCTTGATGCTTTTCTCAGCACTGCCTGATAATAAACTCAACATCCCGCAAGGCTCGAACGAATAGATTCTTATAGAAATCACAAACACCTAAAGTATCTCCCTGCTGAAAATATCAACATTAATAACAACTCAAAATTTACCGACAGAGTCAATATTTTTTTTCGATTGTAACATCTTGATTTATAAAATGTTATACTGCGCGAAAACTACTACCAGATTGAGATTGCGGCATAGCAATTGAACATATTCAAGTTGAGCATGCAAACAATTAAAGGAGGTCAAGATGGTTGCGATATTTGTGGCCGTGACAATAATCGTGTTTTTAACGATTGACTATTTTATCCAGAAAGTTGCAAAACATAAACAATCGGCAACGCCAGCTGAAGCGAGCGCAGTAAGATTCCTCCTCCCACGCGGTCTTTTTTTTGGAAAAGGCCATACATGGATTGAACTTCTCCCATCCGGCAATGTAAGAATAGGTGTTGACGACTTTGTACAAAAGCTAATTGGAAAAATTGACGAGATACGACCTATTCCTCCGGGTGATTCAGTTAAAAGAGGAGATGAGGTTTTTTCAATAAGGCAGGGTAACAAGACCTTGACGTTCAGATCCCCAATTTCCGGAACTATACTCAGCATTAATAGTGAGCTAACCAAATCTCCTGCTTTTTTGAAACACGATCCGTACAGAGAGGGATGGATTGCTGTAATCGAGCCAAAAAGCTTACCAGAAGAGATCCAGATAATGACAATAGGTGATCATGCAGCAAAATGGCTAAAAGAAGAGATCAGAAGATTCAGGAGCTTCATCACAGAAGGGGTGAGTAATGAACAGTATCCTGAACTAGCCATGGCAGGTAAGACACTCATGGATGGGGGGGTACCGATAAATGGAGCACTCGAGCATATCTCAAAAGAATTATGGGAGGGCTTTGAGAAAGAATTTCTTCAACAAGAGTAATTGACAATTCAAATGGATAACCGAATTACACAATGGAGAAACTCAAATGTATAAAGAAGCAGCTATTCTGGTAGATACAACTCAGTGCATCGGCTGCTATGCCTGCGAGGATGCTTGCGCCGAGCGATGGGGATTCCCCATAACAGAAATTCATGAACTATCTTCAATAAAAAATACTGTGGTACAGAACTGGGATGGAATTTATGTCCCGCGCCTTTGCATGCACTGTGAGAATCCAACTTGCTCATCCGTTTGTCCGGTTGGGGCATTTCAAAAGACACCTGAGGGTCCTGTGGTCTATGACCCTAATAAATGCATCGGGTGCCGTTATTGCATGCAAGCTTGCCCGTTCCTTGTACCAAAGTATCAATGGAACACAGCTAATCCAAAAGTAACAAAGTGTGATATGTGCTATGACCGAATTACTGCTGGCAAACAACCGGCATGTGTAGAAGCATGTCCCGCACAAGCACGAATTTTCGGGACACGTAAGGATTTGCTTGATGAAGCGCATAAGAGAATAAACCAGAATCCAACTCAATACTATCCTCATGTTTTTGGAGAAGAGGAAGCAGGGGGAACATCAGTAATTTACCTTTCATCCAGGGAATTTTCCGAGATTGGATTCCATTCAAATTTACCGAAGCATGCACTCCCACAATATACCTGGAATATTATGTCTAAAATTCCGGGGTACGTGTTTTGGGGGAGTACTTTAATGACAGGATTCTGGTGGCTCACAAACCGTAAAAGGGAAGTAGCCAGGTTCAAGAATAATGGCAAGTCAGCTGACGAACAGTCTAAGAAGAATAAATGACTGGAGGAAATCAAATGATAAAGAAAGCCATTCGCTGGTTCAAGGGTATGACATTTTGGAAAGCGTTCTTTTTAATAACGATTGTCTTAGGAGTATATTCGACAATTGTCCGATTTATGTATGGTCTTGGCGCAGCAACTCATTTGTCAGACAGTTTTCCTTGGGGACTATGGATTGGATTTGATGTGCTCTGCGGCGTCGGCCTCGCCGCCGGTGGGTTTGTAACCGCCGCAACTGTCCACATTTTCCATCTCGATGACTACAAGAGCCTGTTGCGCCCGTCTATCCTGACAGCCTTCCTTGGCTATCTCCTGGTCATACTTGCTTTGGTCTACGACCTTGGGCGGCCCTGGAATATATGGCATCCACTTATAATGTGGAACCCACACTCTGTTATGTTTGAAGTTGGATGGTGCGTTATGCTTTATACGACCGTCCTCGCCCTGGAATTTAGCCCTGTAGTATTCGAACGGTTTAAATTGACAAGGGCTCAGAGAATAATTCAAACAGTAACAGTCCCTTTAGTGATTCTTGGTGTAATGCTTTCAAGTTTACACCAATCTTCTCTGGGCTCCCTTTACTTAATAGTCCCGGAGAAAATGTACCCACTGTGGTATTCTTCCAATCTCCCTTACCTCTTCTTCTTAAGCGCTGTTGCCGTCGGCCCTGCAATGGTAACAATAGAATCTTACTTTAGTTCAAGAGCGTTCAATCGTGAAATTGAATTACCTATTCTAACCAAATTGGGTAAAGTTACTGTGGTAGCCTTATCTGTTTACATGGTAATAAAAATTGAAGATATAATCAGCTATAATCTTTTTAAATATCTAATAACTTTTAACCTCGAAGGAATTTTGTTCTGGGCAGAAATACTGATAGGGGTATTGATCCCCATAATTCTCCTGTCCAATCCTGTGATTAGAATGAATAAGACCTGGCTTTTTTATACTTCTATGATGGTGGTGACAGGTTTTGTCCTGAACAGAATGAATGTCAGCATCACCTCGCTAGAAAAGTTTTATCATGCAAGCTATTTCCCTAAATGGACTGAAATTTCTATTACACTTATGATAGTTGCGCTTGGATTTGGTGCGTTTAGGCTTATTGCGGAGCATTTCCCGGTCTTTCCAGAACATGAAAAATTTTCGGCATCAGCAGCGCATCAATTTGAGGTAATTCTCACAGGCGACGGTGAATATACCGAAGAACAAAATCGCAGAATCCCGCTCAGAAACTAAGAAATCAGTCCTGGTAAGCACATGAATGAGAAAAAGGACAAACACCGAGTGATTCCTGAAAACGAATCGGATTGTATCTGGATGGAAGCTGGTCTGGTCTCTTATAAATTGTGCGACAGGAACTATGACTGCGAGAACTGTCCATTCGATATTGTCATGCGTCAACGTTCTGATGCCAGAAAATCTCCCTCGACGACTGCTGAAGACAGCGGAAGTCAAAGCTTGACAAAAACAAGCAACATTTGGGACAACAACTATCTCCAAGCAATTGTTAATAGTTTCTTTACTTCACTCTTATCCAGACCTATACCCGACGACCGATTATATTCACAGGGACATATGTGGCTTTTGCAGGAAAAGCCAAATTCCTTTACAATTGGCCTGGACCATATTGTATCTCACTTTCTCAAATCAATGCAAGAAATTGTTTTGCCTCAAGTGCACACCCCTATCTCAACCGATAGCCCCTGCATCTGGATAGCCTGCCACGAAGGAACTGTCACTATTCGCTCCCCACTACAGGGTAAAGTCGAGAGAACAAACAGCCGACTGATTGAATCGGCTCACCTTTTGGGCACAAGTCCTTACAGCGATGGCTGGCTCATCTCAGTTTACACAAACGAGTCACCATTTCTCAAAGAGAAATTTTTGAAACCTGATCAAGCCAAAACTCTCTTCACTAACCAAATTTATTCCATTCAGAGAGAAGTTTTATCTGAACTCAACAGAAGCTCACCTGAAATTGGACAGACAATGTGTGACGGAGGGATGAGAGCCAGAAATTTTGAAGATATTATCGGTTCAATTAAATACTTCTCAATCCTCGAATACCTCGTATCAAGCGGGCAAAAATAGGGTCTACCTTCACCAGCTTAGCGGAATTATGCCACTTACCTGTGCTTTTTGCAACATGCACGGGCGACCATGGCTACCCGGAAGCTCAAAAACTTCAAAATTCAACAATCTCGAGGTACAGAAAGCCAGTGTAGGTATAACAACGGCACACAATTTGAACTTACATAAGTGTCCGAGAATTCACAGATGAAAATTACAAGACTATTAGCTTTCCGACTCTTTGTCATTGTTCTCTCTGTCATGCTGGTATCCACTGCAATATTTACAACCATTACAGTAAACTGGAACAAGCAAAAATATTTGAGCATGACCACCGACTGGGCTTTGAAAGCAAGCGATATAGTAAAAAAGTCTACAAAATACAGCATGCTCCACAACCGGCGAGAAGATATCTATGAGATCATAAATAATCTTGGATCCGGCCACGGATTCCAGGCAATTCGAATCTACAATAAGAAGGGAGAAATAACTTTCTCAACCGACACAGCAGAGGTGGGGAGATACGTAAATATGTCCGCAGAGGCATGCAATGCATGCCATAGGCCTGGAAGGCCCCCAATCCAGAAAGACACAGCTGCACTTACAAGGATATTCAATTCATCAAAAGGCTATCGCGTCCTTGGAGTGATAACCCCCATCAAAAACGAACCATCCTGTTCGAACGCTAACTGTCATGTTCATCCGGAAAATCAAACTGTACTTGGCGTGCTCGACGTCATGATTCCGCTCAGTGACCTTGATAAGAGCGTTACAGAACTGAAGATGTTTCAATACCTGGATAGCATACTGATGGTAATAGCGGTTACTGCTTTCTCAGGAATCTTCATCTGGATAATGGTTAACAAACCAGTTAGAAAACTAATTTATGGAACGCATGAAATTACAAAAGGTAATCTTGACTACAGAATCGATGTCAAATCAACAGATGAGATTGGCGAGCTTGCAAGCTCCTTTAACACAATGGCAAGTGAACTTAAGAGAGCAAATGCGGAACTGTTAGAGTGGGCAAAGACGCTTGAAGACAAAGTGGCAAAAAAAACGGAAGAGCTGAGGCGCGCGCTATCCAATATGGTACAAATGGAAAAAATGGCTTCTCTTGGCAAACTTGCCGCAACGGTGGCGCACGAATTGAATAATCCCCTTGAGGGGATCCTTACCTACGCAAAGCTTTTGAAGAAAAGATTTGACAGGATTCCATTATCCTCAAACGAACTTCTGGAAATTCAAAATGAGTTGAGTATAATTGCTCATGAAACTTGCAGATGTGGAAACATTGTGAAAAATCTCCTTTTATTTTCGCGTCAAAGAGTCGGGGAGTTCAAGCAAACTGACTTGCGGTCTGTAATTGAACAAACACTTAAACTCATTTCCCATCACCTCGAAATGAGTAAGGTCAAACCCGAGGTCACTGTGCCTTCAGAACCCGTTGAATTAATTTGCGACCCTCAACAAATTGAACAAGCCCTATTAGCTCTCGAAATAAACGCGATTGAAGCTATGCCAGATGGAGGTAAATTAAGAGTAGAAGTTATTGATGAATGTGAAAAGGGTAAAGTTATAATCAAAGTTTCAGACACTGGAATTGGCATCCCAGAATACGACATTGAACACATTTTCGAGCCCTTCTTCACAACCAAGAAGGATGGGAAAGGGACTGGCCTTGGACTGGCTGTCACTCACGGTATAATTGAACGCCACGGCGGGACCATTGAAGTTAATTCACAATTGAATCTTGGAACCACCTTTACTATAACTCTTCCAAAAACCTCAGAAGGGAAGGCAACAACGGACTCAACAAAAACTAATAAAGAAACAAGCCTATGAGCATTAATAGAATCCATCCATTACAACCAAGCATATTAATCGTAGATGACGAAATTTCTGTCAGAGACTCTCTATCTAAATGGTTTATGCAAGACGGTTACCGTGTATCAGCTGCAAAGGACGCTTCGGAGGCGCTTAAACTGATGACTGAAGGACCATGGGACGTCATTTTACTCGATATCAAGATGCCGGGAATGGATGGACTCGAGTTGCAAAAGCGAATAAAAGAAATTGACCGATCCGCAGCAATAATAATGGTCACAGCGTTCGGCGCAGTCGACAGCGCAGTCCAGGCACTTAAAGAGGGAGCGTTCGACTATGTCACAAAACCGGTAGACCCGGAACATCTCACTCATCTCGTCCAGAATGCACTTAGAACTAAGAAGCTTTCTGACGAAAATTGGAGACTCCATCAACACATATCAGAACTCTCTGGAGTTGAGGAAATTGTCGGGGACAGCCCACAAATGAAAAAAGTGATAGACCTGGCTCGCACAGTAGCTAAAACAGATACCACTGTAATGATACGTGGTGAGAGCGGAACAGGAAAAGAATTAATTGCAAGGACAATACACGCTTTTAGCGATAGAAGGTACTTTCCAATCATCACAGTCAATTGCGGCGCGGTCCCTGAGACACTCCTTGAAAGTGAACTCTTCGGACATGAGAAAGGTGCGTTTACAGGTGCCCAATACCGCCGAAAGGGAAAATTTGAGATGGCGGACGGTGGAACAATCTTCCTGGACGAAATCGGAACAATCAGCCAAAAAATGCAAGTGCAGTTGTTACGAGTGATCGAAACAAAACAGTTCACACGCGTGGGAGGAAACGAAATCATCAACAGTGATTTTAGAGTCATCTGTGCAACAAATCGAGACCTTGAGGCTGCCGTAGCGGAAGGATCTTTCAGGGAGGATCTTTACTACAGATTGAATGTATTCTCGATCTTTATTCCACCGCTCAGGGAAAGGCGTTCTGATATTCCACAACTTGTAACACACTTTGTAAAAAAATACGCAACAGTTATGAACAAGCCCCCACTTGAGGTGAGTCCACAAGCAATGGATTTGCTGGTAAAAAACAACTGGCCGGGCAATGTACGCGAACTAGAAAATGTCGTAGAAAGAGCCATGGTACTTGCAAAGCCTCCAGCGATAACTGTTGAAGACCTTCCATTCCAACTAATACAGTATGCCACCGAAGAAACTCCACCTGATGATTCTCTTGCATCAATGGAAAAAATTCACATTTCAAAAACCCTCTCAAAATACCATTGGAATATAACCCGCGCAGCTGAAGCACTTGGAATTGACCGAGTGACATTATACAGCAAAATTTCAAAATATGGACTCAAGAAGCCCTAAATTATGGCTTCTGTACATATTGTAGCGGTCTCCCCGCTGGAAAATTGTTCGATCAACGAACTCGTTCCTCCAATTGCAGAATCATTCAAAATCAACGTTCGAGCACTTTCCTCCCCTGTAGTAGATGCTTCATTCGCATTTGATATTTCACGAAATCAATTCTCTTCCACATTGCTATTGTCAGCGTTGACTGAAAAATTCTCTACTAATGCAGATAAAATTCTTGGGATAACATCTGCAGACCTTTTCGTACCTGTCTTAACTTATGTCTTTGGGGAAGCTCAGTTTAATGGGAGGTCAGCTATTGTATCAACTTACAGGCTCCATGAGTCTTTTTACGGGCTCAATGAAAACGTTCAACTAACCAAATCACGGATCGTCAAAGAGGCGATTCACGAACTCGGACATACCTTCGGATTGCCACACTGCCAGGACTATCTCTGTGTAATGCATTCATCTACAGGTGTCGAAGAAATTGACCTGAAAACAAAACAATTTTGCAGTATTTGTGAAAGGTTACTCGAAAAGAAAATCAAGTTAGTTGACTCATCGACAAACACCAGCGGTCTATAGGGCTTTCATTGATATATACACAAACACAACCTAAATTAAACGAAATGACACGAAGATTTGACGGGTGGCTGACGATGATTCTACTGGCTATTACTTCAAGTGCATTAGCTCAGCGTCCCGGTCAGAAATCCGTCTCCTCAGCTATCTGGGTGCTATCACAGGACAAAGACAGCTTAACTGTGTGCGTGGCTTATTCAATTCCTTTTAGAAATCTAATTTTCGTGCGTGATACGACAAAGGGTTTTGCTGCGACCCTCAGCCTATCTGTCGATGCCGTCGATTCTGTTACAGGCGAGAATTTTCATCAGTTTAGAATAAATAGAGTTCTTGTAGATTCTTATGGAAAAAGCCGCAGCGCAAAATTGGTTGCTGAAGATTGCGTAACACTTCAAATCCCAAGGTCGACCTTCACTTTTAACATTGAAATTAGAGATGATCAGCAAATGATAACCTACTTGAATACTGTTTTGAAGAAACATTTTCACAAGCACCAATCTTTTAAATCACTTCAACCAATTTTTCTCGCCTCGGAAACAGACTCTACTTTAAACCCTATTGTCGAGGAATCAGCAGCTGAATTTCCATACACTGTAAAAGCGTTATTCATTACTTCCACGCAAAACCATCGAGAACCTGTCGCAGCGATATTTAAGGATAACCAGAAGGTCTCACCTATTAAAAAAATCAAGCAAATTTCACTATCCATCAAACCCAAAACAAGAGATTCGCTGATTGAATTTTCGTTCAATCACCAGCCAGGTAATGCGCTATTGCTTGAATTCCCAACCGATACGCTAAATGAGGGCCACTACGAAATCCACATAAGATACCCCGATAGAGAAGAAATCTATCCTTTCTCCTATGTATGGATGGAAAAACCAAATACTTTACTCGATTTTCACTTTGCACTCCAACTTCTAAAATATATTGCTGACGACTCGACGTATAAATGGATAACATCTGGAACTGACCAAAGGGTAAAAGAGAAATTCGAAGAGTTCTGGAAAGAGCGTGACCCTACCCCGAAAACAGCTTACAATGAAGCGGAAGCCGAGTTTTACAGACGCGCCGACTATGCCGTGAATGCATTCCGCACCGCAACCGCACTAAACGGGGCAGCGACTGACCGCGGTAAAGTATACATCCTTTATGGAAAACCAGAAAAAGTAGAACGCGACCTTCGCAATGACGGAACGTATGAAATATGGTCATACCCCCTTTTAAGAAGAAAAATAATTTTCAAAGAGGTAAGGCCAGGTGAATTTAAACTTTATCAAACGGAGAAATTATGAGTGTTATTGCAATTACAATAGGTGATTACAACGGCATTGGTCCGGAAGTAGCAATCAAAGCTGCTGCAAGCCGCTCAATACGTGCGGACTGCACACCATTGTTGATTGGACCCTACGAAGCCTTTGAATACTACGCCCGAAGATATGACGTTAGACGAAAAACTTTGAGGGTCACTAAACTTGAAGATGCCATAGGTAGAAGCGAGATCACCATTCTTGATATTGGTGATGACTTTAAAGAAAAAGTTAGACCTGGTAAACTAACACCTGAGAGCGGTAAATGGGCTGGGCTGGCAATCGAAAGAGCTATACAAATGTGCCTTGCCGGCGAGGTTGACGGAGTTGTTACCGCACCTGTGTCAAAAGAAGCGTTACGACTTGCTGGGTATAAGTATCCGGGTCAGACAGAAATGTTTACCGTTCTGACAAAATCCTCCCAGTCAATTATGATCATGACATCAGGCTTTGCTCGAATAGCCCTTGCCACAATTCACATACCAATTTCTGAAGTCCCGAAAATGTTAACCGAAGACCTTATATGCTCGAGGCTTGAAATCTTCAATGAGTCGATAAGGAAAGATTTCGGGGTGAAATCGCCGCAAATTGCAGTACTTGGATTAAATCCACACGCTGGCGAAAATGGGCTCATCGGAAAAGAAGAAATAGAATTAATCAAGCCAGCAATGATTAAAGTACGGGCAAAAAAAATAAATGTTAAGGGCCCCTTCCCAGCCGATGCATTTTTCGGTACCTACCGCGAAGGTATGTATGACGGAATACTTGCGATGTACCATGACCAGGGGCTAATTCCACTAAAGATGAAATCATTCAGTACAGGTGTTAATTTTACTGCTGGACTAAATATTATCAGGACATCTCCTGACCATGGAACAGCTTTCGATATAGCAGGAAAAGGAATTGCAAATCCTTCGAGCACAATTGAAGCAATAAAGCTTGCTCTTGAAATATCGAGGAATAGAAAAATTTATAAAAAAGAGTCGTAGTGCAAGGAATTTATGAGCAGCAAATTAACGCGCCCTTCCGACCTTTTTGGTATGAAGGCAATAAAGGTTCCACCCTACACCAAATCGGCAGCTATATACGACCACATGATGCGCATTGTAAACTATCCCGGATGGGTACGCTATTTGTTGAATTTGATAAAAATCGCAAATCGGTCACTTGTCCAGAGATCGAGTAGGCCCAATCTGCAGCTCCTTGAGCTTGCATGCGGAACTGGCAGTATGTCGTTAATCCTGGCTAAGAAGGGCTACCGTGTAATTGGCATCGACGGGTCATCTGAAATGCTTTACATAGCAAATTCAAAAGCAAAAAGGATGCACTTATCGTCAATTCAATTCATTGAATCGGACATCCTTTCATTCAAGACAGATTCTAAGTTCGATATTGTGTTGTGCTGCTATGATAGCTTGAACTATTTGGAAGGCATCAATTCGCTTGGTATACTTTTCAATAAGGTTAATCAATGCTTGAAGCCTAATGGAGTCTTTATCTTCGACCTGAGCATGGAAAACAACAGCTTATACGACGCAAGCATGTTTGACCAGAAAGGGAAGCAAAATGGCACCTTTTATCATAGGAAATCGTACTACGAACAATCCAGCAAAACTCACAAGACTTACATTAGAATTTTCAGGAATGGAGAACTTTTTGAAGAAGTGCACAGTGAGTACATATATACTCTCTCAGAAGTTAGAGAAAGATATCTTTCCGCAGGATTTAAAGAAATAGGAGCTTTCGGAGATTTTACCTACCTGCCTGCAACAGAAAAATCCGATCGGATACACTTCGTTTTAACGAACAAACAATGATAAAGATCTCTAACGTATCTTTCGCATTCGACAACCGTCTTGTGTTCGATGGAATTAACTTAACAATCGAGAATGGTGAGTTTGTGTACCTGGTGGGCGAGACAGGATCAGGCAAGACTACTTTAATGCGTCTTATTTATATGGATTTGCTCCCTACCACAGGAGTAGTAAGAGTCGAAGATTTTTCATCTAATCATTTAAAGAGGAAGAAGTTACATTTGCTGCGAAGGAAGCTTGGGATCATCTTTCAGGATTTCAAACTTCTTGACGACAGATCGGCTTATGCAAATGTAGTATTTTCCTTGCATGCAGCGGGTTTTAAAGGTAAGGAAATTGAGTCGAGAGCAACACATGCGCTCAATCGGGTCGGGCTAAATCACAAGAAGGATGCTGAAATCAGTGAACTTTCAGGGGGCGAACAGCAAAGACTTGCCATTGCGCGAGCAATCGCAAAAGACCCTGTTGCAATCCTCGCTGATGAACCGACAGGAAATCTGGATCCTGCAAGCTCTGCTGAGACCATCAGCTTATTAAAAGAAATTAACTTGAATGGCACATCCGTATTCCTTGCCACACACAACTATGAACTTATCAAAAAATTTCCAGCTCGAACAATCTCAATTAGAAACTACTCAGTTGAAGAACTGGGACACGGCATCTCAAGCACGTGAAATTTCAACGCGCCTCACGTTGCCTACTTTTAAAAGGATAGCACGCTCAACCCCCGCTCTCAGTGTCATCGGCAAAAGAGGACAGATAGCGCAAGATCCCTCAAAACGTACCTTTAAAATCCCATCAGGATCAAGCCCCACATAAGATACCCTACCGCCATCTATGCGGAGAAACCGATTTGCATCCTCAAGTACACCCTCGATGATAGATCTCAATTCATAGTCAGGATCTTCACTTTTAACTGTCATATGGATATCTCAACTTTAGGCGATGCTTGAGATAAATTTGTAATGCTTACCTGCGCCGCAAGATGCCTTGCCACGTTTAGTATAATTTGGGCTTGCTCTGATTCGGGCTCCATCAGCACAATTGGCTTCCCTGTATCGCCTCCAATCCGTATGGGCGTATATATTGGTATCTCGCCAAGAAAAGGAACACCAAATTTCTCAGCTGTCTTCCTTCCTCCTCCATAGCTGAAGATCTCTTCCCTTTGACCACAATGAGAACAAACAAAGTAGCTCATATTTTCAATGATACCCAAAATTGGGACATTCACTTTCTGAAACATCCTCACCCCCCTGCGAACATCTGCAAGGGAAACGTCCTGTGGAGTCGTGACAATCACTGCTCCTGTCAAAGGAATTGTCTGCACTAAGGTTAGCTGAACATCACCTGTTCCCGGTGGAAGATCGAAGATCATGTAATCAACATCTTCCCACACTACATCTGTCAAAAATTGCTTCACAGCTCCACTTGCCATCGGACCGCGCCAAATCATGGGGGTTTCCGTATCAACAAGGAAACCAATTGACATCATCTTAATACCAAATTTTTCAACCGGATAAATTTTAAAACGCTTCTCATCGATACGCTCTGTCTGGGGCCTTTCCGTTACACCGAGCATCAAAGGTATTGAAGGACCATAAACATCAGCGTCAACAAGACCTACTTTGGCACCCTCCCTCGAAAGTGCAGCTGCTAAGTTTACTGCTATAGTTGATTTACCCACTCCGCCTTTTCCACTGGCAACTGCAATTGTATTTTTCACTCCTGGCAATATCTCTTCGCGTACTTGATTAGATTGCGATGCGACTTGACTTGTCATAGTCACATTAATGTGCCCGTTAAAACCGAGCTTACGAATTTCCTCCACAGCTTGCGTCTTCATTTCATCTCTAACTGGGCAAGCAGGGGTTGTAAGTTGAATTTCTACATCCAGCCTGTTGTCGGTCAATTCGACTTTCTTTACAAATCCAAGTGATACTATATCTCTATGTAAGTCGGGATCTTTGATCTTTGTTAACGCTGTAATAATCTCGTCTTTTGTCATCTCGTTCTCCTATTCAGAAAAAGTTAGGTAAGCTCCCTCCAAAATTCAATTCATCACTTCTGTTGAAGTACGTAGAGACTTCTATCGGGATTTTTTCCCAATATGCCTTATTGAGTCGAAAAATAGTGTATCAAGTTCAATAGTACCAACATATGGGATAAAACCTGCCTTCGATATAGAGGATATGATAGAATGTCTACCTGACAGGTCAAATGGGGAAGCATACTCAATATCAAAGATAACAAATCTAAATTCCCTGGCAAGCCTGGAATAACACTCAATCAGGCTATCGATTGATTTATCGCTATTCTTGATGTAACTGTCTGAGTCAAAATCATATTGCCCTATCAAGCCTTCAACACAAATTCCGTCGACCACATTACCAAGTTGATCTATGATCGCTGGTTCAGCATTTACCACTAAATGAGCATCCCCAATCCAGGATTTTATTTTCCTTATGAGGCTTACTGAACAACTTTCTAAATCAGGGTATTCCTTCAACAGTCCGCTAAAATCGGCATATACTCCGCAAAAACCGTCAGCTATAATCGTGTGCACCCTTTTTTCCATTAGTTTCAACCATAAGGTATCACAGATATCGGCAAAATATCTACGGTTCCAATTTGGATCTGGGCTGAGTGCTATTGATGGATCAAGGGTATCCATGTAGTCACGATACTCCTCGATTTCTCCTACGTTGAGGTAAGCAATGGGCATTGTACCGAGCTTTTTAAGTTTGTAAATCTCCCTCTTTGTATAATTATCGGGGTCTATAATAACCATATCAAACTTGCATAGATCTCCCAACGAATCATCCCTGAAATAAACTGGAGCAAAATTTCTTATTTCGGATAATGATCTTGGACAAACCCGACCTCCCTCAAACTGTCCCACGGTTGATGAAATTAAGGCTATGCCCACTACCAGCATGAGTTTCATTAAAATAATTTTAACAAAATCCAAATAAACCCGCAACCCTTGGATTTTTTTTAAATCCAATATAAATTGAAATGTAATGGAGCACCACTATTGATTCTCTGCTACTCCTTCTGTGCTGACGCAAGGCCACATATGAAACGTGTCTGATCATGCTATGAGCTACTCCAAGGGTAACCCCGAAGAATCGTCTTCCAGCTCTAAAAGTCAAGCAAACAAGGATAGCGAACAGGACAACGTTTTGTCAGTCCTCATAGATAATCTCTCTAATGACTCTCGCCTTTTTATGCTGATCGACCCACAGTTTATGACAATTACTAAAGCTTGTTCGCAGTTTTATTGGTATTCGGGCCACAATCCCGGTAAATCTGACAACATTGTGCTTGAATCGACAATAATAGCAAAAGAATCAAGCATTGTTGATATCATTAATTCGACACTAATTAAGAACAACGTGTTTTATACTCCAGTGTTCATCAAGCAACAGGACGGGAATGATCTTGAATTCAAAGCACATTCGTTCACTGTGTACCTTGCAGGTAAGACGTTTGTACTACTCGAACTCGAGAGATTAACTGAAAGATCGAAAACAAAGGAGTCTGCAGAACTCCAGAGGGTTAGATATGAAAACTTCATTCAAAACAGTGCTGAAGGTATCTGGAGAATCGAATTTACACAGCCAATCATTGTTGATCAGCCTGCCGAAGCTATAGCACAGCAAATTGCAGAAAGATCAATTATCGTTGAATGCAATGTGGCAATGGCTAAAATGTATGGCTTTGATGAACCTTCTCAACTGATTGGCAAACGAGCCGTTGATTTCATTGAAGATCTGGAAGGATATATATCTTCAAAAATTAAATTTGTTCAGCAGAACTTCTCTGTAAGTAACATAGAAAGCACTGAGAAAGACGCTTCAGGAAACATTCATTACTTCGAAAACTCGTATCTTGGAGAAATATCTTCAGACAGGAAACTAATTAGAATATGGGGAATCCAGCGTGACATAACGGAAAAGAGGCGCCTGCAAGAGCAGCTAAGGGCATCGGAAAACAGATACAGAAATCTGGTTGAGCAAGCAAACGATATGGTAATTTTGCTAAACCAAAGAGGCGAGTTCATATTTGCAAACAAAAGGTTTTTTGAGATCACAAAATTCCAGGCGGATGAAATATGGGGGAAACCGTTGAGATCAATCCTCCATTTCGACAACGACATGAACACCTTGTCGCAACTGGAAAATCAGTTCGTCTCTCCACAGGAAGGAAAAAGATTTACTATAAAGCTATTGACAAAATTTCACGAAGAGAGAATGGTGGAGTTTAGCATGACTCCTATTTTCGTTGGAGAAAAGATCACAGGAAATCTGGCCATTGGACGAGATGTGACGGACGAAAGAAATGTGTTAAATGCACTGCATGAATCGGAAGAAAAATATCGCAGCCTTGTCGAACATACTCTCTTAGGTGTAATGGTTATCCAGAATGACATGATTGTCTATGCTAACCATTCTCTTTGTGAATTATTTGAAGTTGACTTAGATATGCTCCAAAACGCCACCCTGGACAATTTCGTCCATCCCAACGACTACGTACAGCTCTTTGAAAAGCTTGCTTTATTGGCGTCGTCGCCAAAGGAAGCGATTCAGTTTACTATTAGGGTGCTGACTCCACAGGGAAAAACGAAAATATTAGACGGGTGGGGAACAAATATCTCTTACCTTGGAAAACCAGCAGTTCAGGTTGCTTTCGTCGATGTTACGGAAAAAAAACGCCTGGAGGAACAGCTCATTCAGGCACAAAAGATGGAAAGTATAGGCCAACTTGCATCGGGCATTGCACACGATTTTAACAATCTGCTGGGCTCAATTTACGGGGCTATAGAAATAATTAAGCGCAAACAGTCAAAGAGCGGAAATGAACTAAAGAAATATATAGACATACTCGACTCCTCTGCCCAGCGTGCTGCAGAATTGACCTCGCAACTCCTTACATTCTCGAGACAGCGTGAACGCAATCTCAAGCCTCTCTATCTTAACAATATCGTTCAGGAAGCAATGAACATTTTGATTAGAAGTCTCGGAAAAAACATCCGGTTTGAAAGCGCCCTCGACCAAAATATTTATCCAGTTGAAGGAGATTCCAGCCAGATTGAACAGGTAATCTTAAACCTGTGCATTAATTCCAGAGATGCAATGCCTAATGGAGGAGTACTTCGTATTGAAACATCTAATGTCGACCTGTCTCCAAGACTTGCTCAACAAATACACGATGCTAAACCTGGCAAATACGTATGTCTTACCGTCTCCGATACAGGCGTAGGAATGGATCAGGATACCCAGAGAAAGATCTTTGAGCCCTTCTTTACCACCAAACCAATCGGCAAAGGGACAGGCCTCGGCCTTTCGATAGTCTACGGCATTATAAAAGATCATAATGGGTTTATTAAGTTGTACAGCGAGCTTGGACGCGGTACAACTTTTAAAATCTTCTTTCCAGCCACTGACAAGATGCCACTCGAGGAATCCACTGCAGCCCCAAAGGAAATTGCCCGCGGAAACGAGACAATCCTGATTATCGATGACGAAGAAACACTCCTTGACCTTACTCGTGAAATACTCGAGAACCTTGGGTACAAAATCATAACTGCCCAAGGAGCACTCGAGGGAATCGAAACCTTCCGTGCAAAATATGACGAAATAGATCTAGTCATACTTGATATGATGATGCCTGAGATGACAGGACGAGAAGTATATCCTATCTTGAAAAGTGTAGACCCAAACGTAAAAGTCTTGCTTGCAACCGGTCTGAGTGTCGGGGAAAGGGTAGACGAACTATTAGCAATGGGGGTAACCCACCTTGTAAGTAAACCTTACTCAGTCGATGATCTTGCTACTCAGGTGCGCCAGACTATAGATGAAAAGATTTAGCCCAGAGCCTTTTGTATCTAATTTAAAAACTCCCAATTTACACCAATTGCAATACTGCGATCCAACATTGGATACACCGGCGCAAGAATATATTGCTGGTTAGTGAGATTGTACCATACAAAATGGAAAATTGCACTCCCGATCTTACCGCTCACAAAAAAATCTGAACTTCCAAAAGGACCGAATAGATTCACATTTGATTGATAATAAGCAATCGTTTCGGGATAAAGCTCATACCCATTGAAAGTACTCATCGCCATTCCGCGTATCCCAACTTTCAAATCCAAATGACCTGAAAAAAGGCTATCGTGGTAATATATTTCGCCAGTAACAAAAACCTTCGGAAGAAATGCAACTTTTTCACGACCAACTTTTTCTTCAAAATAATTAAATATCCCATCTGCCTCGATCTTCCAGATTCTCAAATCAGTAGAGATATCAAGACCGTATAAAATTCGCCTATCCAGGTTAACAGGTGACAGCCTGGGATAAGCGGGTTGGCCAGCATAAGTTGCCTTATAATAAATAGGCTGGTTTATCCATCGATAATAAGGTCTGGCATAAAGGGAAATTACGTCAGAAGCCCTGTACGATATGTCAGCCTGGATTAAATAGTGCCTTTCCACTTGCAATAGGGGATTCCCCGTAAAGTCCTGGGAAACAAAAAACTTTTGAGCAAGTGTTGGCAAATGCTGAGAATAACTTCCGCCGAGCTCTGCCTTAAATTGCGAATCTCCAATCCCCAACCTGGCCCCAAATGACGGATGTAAGGTTGAGGACACTATGTCAGCCCTTCCAAAAAGCCCAAACAATAAACATTTAAAATGATATTCATCATCAAAGTATATTGAAAATCTACCTGACGATGGCACCACTACTTGAGAATTGTATTTGTTTTCCAGATGAATTAAATCGGCTCCATAATTTAACATGCTTCCAGACATCCTGGTGCCGCTGCGAAAAACTAATCCAAATTGACTATCCTCATTATGAAGATAATACGGTCCGCCATCAGGAGACGATACGTCGCCAAATATAAAATTATCATACCCATAATAAACGGATAAGTTAACAAATATTGCAGAATCGATTGGATCAACCTGAGAATAGGCCGCAGTAACGTGATGCCTCAAATATGTTAAGTTGGCTGTTGTACTTCTAAGGTTAATAAGATACTGATCGAATATGTCCTGACTAAGTGCGTAAGGCATTGCACCACCCGTCATTCCACCCTTCGTGCGGTAGTAAATCTCAGAAAATGAAATTTGACGGGTCGAATCTATGCTGTATCGGTATTTGACCCTGATGTTTGCACCATCATAAACTGAATTGCGGAATCTTCCATCTGTCGTCTGACGTTCAAAACCTACATCGATATTTGACCTAATTCCAATATTTTGAGAAAACACACCGTCTGTAATCAAATAGTTATAAGGTTCTTCGAGATGACGCACTTTGCTGTAAGGTACACTTTCATTATATAAACTTGTTTGAAGATTTAATAGTCCACCAGTGGCGTTGAATTCATAAATTGGTGCTCGGGGTGCACTAATATACTGGACTCTCTGTGTAAATCCCATTGGAATTTGATAAAGGTTTACCACACCTGTCGTCCCATCTTTGTAATTAATCCCATCAATCAAGAATGAGATGTACTCCAGGCCCAGGCCGTCAAAGAAAAGATCTACAGGATTACCGGGCTGAGACATGTCCGCAAGAAATGTACCCGGCAGTTTGTCGAATACCTCACCAGAATATGTGTAGTTGCCCCATTCGATCTCTGAATCAGAAATCACAGCTGAGGATGAAAGACCGACTAATCCGGAGGTATAAACAGGTTTCAGTAAGTGGTACGACACAGAATTCGATGAATCTGCAGTGTTTTTTAAAGCATTAAGCGAATCGGTTTTAGAAAGGGCATATCCTCCCTTCGTACAAATGCCGAAGAGCAGGGATATCCACATAAGACTCTTAACCCGAATGAAAATCCTTCCTGCGAAATTATCTGCACAAATCACTTATACAACAGAAACTTTTTCCTGAAACGAGAAAATTCTTCGGTTTGTTTTTGCCACGAGCTTATAATTTCCTCAGGATGCTTGCCTTCGTATATCATCTCTCGAATCACAGGTGTCCCGGCTAGCCTATCAAGCGCAAGTGGTCTGATTTTCAACGAATCAGGATAAAGCTTTCTGAGCGCCCATAACAGATAGACTCCCATTTCAACAGGTTTAAATTCATTTCTATCAGTAACAACAATTCGAACCCCATGACAAATTTCTCCTTCATACTTGGGGTTGGTCGCCCATGGCAAAGATTTTGGTTTGAAATCTACGCTTTTAAATCTCACACCTTTTATGTGTTGTCGATTTAAAAGGCGTGACAATTTTTCTCCATCAATAAATGGAGCTCCAATGAACTCAAATGGCCTTTCTGTACCTCGCCCTTCTGAGATATTTGTAGCCTCTATCAGTACACTCCCGGGATATACTTCTACAGAGGTCATCCCTGGCAAATTTGGTGACGGCTTTTGCCAGGAGAGCCCGGTTTGATCATACCACATTTTTCGGTGGTAGTTTTCCATTCTTATTACTTTGAGATTGGCCTTTTCCCCACCAGCTATCCATCCCGCTTCGTTGAACATTGTTGCAAGCTCACCCGGTGTCATCCCATAAACACTTGGAATTGGTTGTATACCAACAAATGACTTCAACGAATCAACGAGAACTGGTCCATCAACTAAATCTCCGCTCAGCATATCAGGCCTGTCGAGCACAATGTACTCAATCTTGTTCTCGGCTGCAGCCTCAAGGGTCAAATCCAGCGTGCTGATGTAAGTATAAAACCTCGCTCCAACATCTTGAATATCATAAATAAGGACATCAATCCCTTTCAACATCTCAGGGGTAGGCTTTTTGACCTTGCCATACAGCGAGAAGACGGGAATCCCTGTTTTCTCATCAACGCTGTTCCCCACAACTGCCCCTGCAGGCGCGGCGCCACGAATTCCGTGCTCGGGGCCAAATAACGCTACGACTTTTACTCCAGGAATCCCTGAAAGCACATCGACAATGTGCCTACCGTCTCGCAACACCCCGCTCTGGTTCGTGATGATACCAACTCGTTTACCTTCAATGAGATTTAAAAATTTCTGGACAAAAACTTCATCTCCCGTAACAACTTTCCCACCTGCAATGCAAGTGGAGACCAAAAGAAACAATGACAAAACAATGCTGATTGGTTTAATTTGCTTCATAATCTCAACCCATAATTTTTGTTGATTGAATTCACTCTATCATTGACCATAGCCCAAGCTGCCAAAGTCATACCGTCCCAGACTTCACCTTTACTTATCTTCTCTTTGAATTCCTCCGTTGTTAGAAAAATTATTTCAAATTCCTCACTCTGATCCCTTTCCTTGAAAGCAGGGGACAAGATTGTTGCAATATACACATTACAAACCTCATCTGTGATTCCATTCATTGGATTCATCTGACCAGCGAGAATCCACTCCCGCGCAGATAAGTTCGCTTCCTCGGCAAGTTCATTTTTCGCTGTCTCGAGGAAATCACCATTCTTGACACCCCCGGCAGGAAACTCAATACTCACCCGTTGCCACAAATAACGCATTTGTTTTACAAGAACAAGTCTTCCCTCATCTGTTACTGGAACAATCATCGACGAACCAGGAGTATGAACGTAATGATACTCTCCAACACCTCCATCTGGAAGATGGTACAGATCCAACCGATAATCCCAATAAGGATTTTTCTTGACTAAAGTTGTGCTGACCCTTTCCAGGCGATGCAGAGACAATTTTATTGCAATTCCACAATCTCACGTTCAGAAAAAAAGAATCCAATCTCACGCACAGCGTTTTCTGGGGAGTCGGATCCGTGGACTGCGTTTTCTTGTTTGTTGCTAGCAAATTCCCGCCGTATTGTTCCTGGATCAGCTTCCTTTGGATCGGTAGCTCCTATCAATTTTCTGAACTCCTGAACAGCATTTGTCTTTTCCAGAACCATAGCAACACATGCCCCTGACGTCATAAATTCAACAAGATCATTGTAAAATGACTTTCCACGATGAACAGCATAAAATTCTTCTGCAGCTTGTCTTGTTAGTTTTATCATTCTCATCGCTACTATCTTAAAGTCTTCTTTTTGAATCTTTGCAATAACCTCGCCAATCTGGTTTTTCCTGACCAAGTCAGGTTTCAATATTGCCAAAGTGCGGTCCATACGTTCAAAAACACCCTTTCTATTGTTCAGTTAATTCCGAGATTTTCGTGCCGAGTTCTTCGACATGACAATTTTTTTTGAAGGCTTCCGAGTAATTACTACAGAAGTTTTTGCTTTTGACTTTTTACCAAGAATCTTTGCGACCGTTTCACCTATTAGGGCTGGACTCTCAACAACATGAACTCCAGCTTTTCGCATCGCACTCATCTTTTCAGCTGCAGTGCCATGGCCACCTGATATAATCGCACCTGCATGACCCATCCGACGTCCGGGGGGAGCAGTACGACCCGCAATAAATCCCACAACTGGTTTATCAAAATATTTCTTGATATAATCAGCAGCTTCCTCCTCAGCCGTCCCGCCAATTTCCCCAATTATCACAACGGCTTCGGTTTGACTATCATCCTTAAAAAGCTCGAGCGCATCAATGAACTTCGTCCCAATTACCGGATCCCCCCCTATTCCCACACAAGTTGATTGGCCATAGCCCTGAGCTGTAATTTGAGCTACCGCCTCATAAGTCAAAGTACCGCTCCTTGAAATGACTCCTACACTTCCCTTTCGATGTATGAATCCGGGCATTATTCCAACTTTAGCTTTTCCAGGGGATATTACACCTGGACAGTTTGGCCCAATAAGCCGTGTCCCTTTCTTCTTTAAATAATCATATATACCAACCATGTCTCTAATGGGTATCCCTTCTGTTATGCAAACGATAAGTTTGACACCAGCACATGCAGCCTCTGCAATAGCATCAGCTGCAAATGGAGCCGGGACAAAAATTATCGATGCATTGGCACCTTCATTCCTTACAGCGTCATCAACTGTGTTGAATACAGGTATGTTAAGATGCTTTGTACCTCCTTTGCCTGGAGTTACTCCGGCAACGACTTTAGTTCCGTACTCAATCATTTGTTCGGTGTGAAATGAACCTTCACCACCAGTAATTCCTTGCACCACAAGGCGCGTTGATTTGTCGACAAGTATGCTCATTGTTTTCTCTCTTACCTTTGTACTGAATGTTCAATGAAATTTGCTAACGACAAAATTGTTGCTTCATCAAATTGTCTTCCTAAAATTTGCAAGCCTACTGGCAATCCATATGAATCACGGCCAACGGGTACGGAGACAGCAGGGATCCCAGCTAGATTTGCTGACACTGTATAGACATCGGATAAATACATTTGTAAAGGATTGGAGGTCTTCGTACCAAGCTTGAAGGCCGTTGTTGGAGCAGTAGGCATAACTATAACATCTACTTTGGCAAAGGCACGATCAAAATCCTCCTTAATTAATCTTCTAACCTTTTGAGCCTTTTTGTAATAAGCCTCATAATATCCAGCTGACAGCACAAACGTCCCTAGCATAATTCTCCTCTTAACCTCCGCCCCGAATCCTTCCGTTCTGGATTTTATATACATTTCATTTAAGCTATTAACGCCTTCCGCCCTGTGACCATATCGTGCCCCGTCATACCGAGCAAGATTCGAGGACGCTTCCGCTGTTGCAAGTATATAATACGTTGCAATTGTATACTTAAGGTGTGGTAAATTAATTTCCTCTACTCGCATCCCCTTCTCCCTGAAAAGATCGAGTTGCCTTTCAATTACCTGTCTTACCTCATCGGAAAGTCCTTCACTGTAGGTCTCTTTAGCAATGCCAACACGAAGTGACTTCACTTCTCGGTCAATCAACCTGGTGTAGTTTGGAACAGGGCGAAGTGAAGAAGTGGAATCTCTTGGGTCGTGGCCTGCAATGACTTCTAAAAGTAACGCAGAGTCGTAAATATACTTCGAGAACGTGCCAATAACATCTAACGATGAGGCAAATGCAACCAAGCCGTAGCGAGAAACCCGTCCGTATGTGGGTTTTAATCCAACTACGCCGCAAAATGAGGCTGGTTGCCTGACTGACCCCCCTGTGTCAGAACCCAGCGCAGCATGCGAATGTCCTGCTGCAACTGCAGCTGCGCTTCCTCCACTTGATCCGCCAGGCACACGGGTCCGATCTACAGGGTTCAAGGTTGGCCCAAAAGCACTGTACTCAGTAGACGAACCCATCGCAAACTCATCTAAATTGGTCTTACCTATTACTATTGCATCCTCTTTTATAAGCCGCTCGATAACCGTAGCATCATAAATTGACACAAAATTCTCGAGCATTCTGGAACCGCAAGTTAGCTTACGGTTTTTTATTGCAATAATATCCTTGACGGCAATTACCATCCCCGCTAACTTGCCGGCGTTACCCGCTTTAATCTTACGGTCCACTATCTCTGCTTGAGCTAGCGAATCATCATAAAGCTCAAGAAAAATATTCAGACCGGCGTCAGACTTTGCGGCCAGTAAAAAATTTTTTACGGTCTCATATACTGAAGTTTCCCCCGCAAAAAGGCTGCGGCGGTAGCTTTCGAAATTTCCTTTATGCTGCGTCCTTTGATCTGTCAATCCCGTTTAGGACTTAGTGTCTGTATTTTCGTTAACAGTGGTGTTAATTTCTTGTGCAGAAGAAGGGGGCTCAATTTGCTTCTGCTGAACCCCTTCTTTTCTGGGCTCTTCTTTTACAGTCTTGTCAATTTCATCCTGCACATCCCTCATTGCCTTCTTGAACTCACGAATACCCTTGCCTATTGACTGAGCAATATCGGGAATCCGCTTTGGGCCAAAAAAGATTATTATGACAAGCAAAATAAGGACAAGCTCGCCAAATCCAATGTTCTCAAACATCTTAATTACTCCGGGAATTAATCCTTTTTGTCATCATGTTTATCAGTAGCGTCACTATCGACCTCACGCATTGATTTCTTAAACTCCCTTATTCCTTTACCTATAGACTGCGCTATTTCAGGTATTCGTTTTGGTCCAAAAAATATGATTAGCACCAGAACAATTAAAAGTATTTTTCCTAAACTAAGGTCTTCAAGCATCTCATCATCTCCAGTCCAGAGCTCTGTCAGCTCTTCTTTTCATCCTTGCCTTTCTCCTCGTTATCCTGATCCTGAACTGATTTCTTGAACTCTCTTATACCCTTTCCAATGCTTTGAGCAAATTCCGGTATTCGCTTTGCACCAAAAAAAATCAAGAGAAATACAAGTATCAGTATAAGCTCAGGAACACCAATTCCATCAAACATGAGTGTCCTCCACTTTTTATCAATTTAAACTCTCCAGAATAGAATTCAAAACCAGCACTCCGTCATCACTCCCCAAAATTTTTTCGGCAGCTCGTTCGGGATGCGGCATCATTCCAAGCACGTTTTTGTTCCTGTTTACAATACCCGCAATGTTCATTACAGAACCGTTGGGATTTGATTCGGGGGTTATCTCTCCGCCAGATGTTGAATAACGAAACACGATTTGTTCGTGATCCTCGAGTTCCTTCAGGGTATCTTCATCTGCATAAAAATTTCCATCGCCGTGCGCAATCGGCATTTTAAGAACCTGTCTTTCTTTAAGTGAAGAAGTAAATGGAGTGGTGGTAGTTTCAACTCGCAGGTTGACATATTTACATACAAACTTCAAATTCGAGTTTCTCAAAAGGGCACCGGGTAGCAAACCCGCCTCCACCAGGACTTGAAAGCCATTGCAAATACCAACCACTATTCCGCCGCGGCGTGCAAATTGTGAAACAGCATTCATGATGGGTGAAAATCGAGCAATGGCACCTGATCGAAGGTAATCTCCATAAGAAAAACCACCTGGCAAGACAATTATATCACACTGGTCGACATCTGTATCTTTATGCCAGAGAAACTCAACTTTCTGGCCCATGACTTTTCCAAAGGCATGGTATGCGTCGTGATCGCAGTTCGATCCAGGAAAGACCACAACTCCAACTTTATATTTTTTCATTTTTCTTCTCTCTTAAACCCCCTCGAAGATAATTTTGCGCCGAGTTAGATTCGATGAACTTCATATTCAAAGTCCTCTGTAACAGGATTTGCAAGAAGTTTTTTACATGCAGAATCAACAAGGATCCTTGCCTCATTTTCATCATCGACGTCTACTGTCATCTCGATGATTTTTCCAACCCTAACATTCCGAAGTTGATTAAAGTTTAAGTTATGAAGGCTGTTTTCAACAACCTTCCCCTGCGGATCCAAAATCTTCTTACGAAGGGTAACTTTTATTGTGGCTCTGTACAATTCTCACCTCAAATGTCATATCCAGTAAATTCAATTTCTTCTTCATCAGGTTTATGTTTTCTGGGTGATAGGAGAATTCTTATATGTTGGAAGATCCACCGCGCAATTCCACCAAGAATGTAGAGCAAAAAAAGCCAGAATAGTGCTCTTCCCAGAGTCACTATTGACGCAAGAAGGCCGACAAGAAAAACCATCAATTTCAATGGATGCTCCCTTATTTCCCTTCTTGTAAATTTAGGGACAGTATCATACTTAACCGTGCTGACCATTAGAAGGGAGACTGCGATGGCGAGATAAAGAAGAAATGGTTCGGCGTTAGGAATCAGATGCCATGTTGCGGGGTCGAAAAACAAAATTACAAACGAACTTAACGTTATAGCACTTGATGGAATTGGAAGTCCCTTAAAATATTCCTTGTCAAATCCAACAAGCTGCACATTAAACCGCGCTAATCGCAATCCTCCAAACACCATCACCATTGCACTGACTAGCGTTCCCGCTGGACCCGAACGACCAAGCCCCAACTTGTAAATCATAAACGCAGGCGCTACCCCAAATGAAACCATATCAGAAAGCGAATCGAGTTCAACTCCGAATTCGCTGGACGACTTCGTCAACCTAGCCATCATCCCGTCAAGTGTGTCAAAAATAGCAGCAAGGATGATAAGCCACGCAGCCGATAAAAAATCTCTGTCGGCTGATGAAACAACAGATAAAAACCCTGCAAACATATTCAAGACAGTAAAAAAACTCGGAACTATTGCTCGCGTTATGTGAACATTGTAGTTTTTCCTCTTAATCATTACAGTAAACTCCCAAAACACTCTTCCCGGCCAAAGTCCTATCACCAACCTTGACATTCAATTGACAAGAAGGTGACAAAAAAATGTCGACCCTCGATCCAAATTTTATCATTCCAAAACGCTCACCTTTCGTGACCTGCTGACCTTCTTTTAACTCACATACTATGCGCCTTGCAATAAAACCAGCTATTTGCTTAAAAAGAATTTTTTCGCCATCTCTCTCAATCCCAATCAACATTCTCTCGTTCCTTTCACTTGACTTGTCGTCAAAAGCAACAAGGTATTCCCCTTTTATATACTTCAAAAAGGTCACAATCCCAGAAAAAGGAATTCTGTTTACGTGAACGTCAGTTGGCGACATAAAAATGCTTATCATGATCGAGGGCGCTTTCCTAAACTCCGTCTCCATCACTTCTCCGACATATATAATCTTCCCATCTGCCGGAGCAAGTACAACGTTTTCGTCAAGTCTGTCAGGAATTCGATCAGGGTCTCTAAAAAAAAAGATTGTAAACGCTGTCACAAAAAAAGCAATAGTATCCAGGCTTAATTTGACCAGGAGGGGATTTATCACAAAAGAAAGAAGGATCAGAATAATGCTAAGGAAAACCACATACGCAACTACGTCAGTGCCGTAGCGCGTTATCTTTAAAAACATTTCATTCCTCGCTCAACAAAGACGGAAGAATTCGCTCGCCGACAAGCTGATAAAGCTTGGTCGCTTCCCGAGAATCTCTTGCACTGGCAACTGACACTTCCTCGGCAGTTTCATGATCAATGAGCGTAAAGCTTTCGGGTGTGATTTCATCCCCTACCATCACCGTCCCTCTGTATCTCCCAAACATAATAGAAATGTCAACCAGGGTAAATCCTCGCCTTTCAAAAAAGCTCTTCATGATAGCATTTATCTTGCTCGCAAGGCGATTGATGGTTCTGAACTCGTCTGGTGTTACCAGCCTCAAAGCATATAGATGTGTATCGTTAACAAAACACTCACCATGTTCATCGCGGAGGATGTACTCGAAAATTGGAAAATCCAGTGTGGTTTTTGCCTTCACCCTTTTAAAGCGCTTAGAAAAGTCACGCGATGCAATATTCCTGACCGTGACTTGCACCGGTATCATATCTAACTTTTTTAAAAAAACCTGCTCTCCTGATTGCCTAAAAAAGTGTGTGGGTACTTGAAACGTCTCAAGATACGCAAAAATAAACCCTTGAAGTTCAGCGGCGATCTTCGGGCGATCTTTGATTCTTACAGTTTTTTTACTGTCATATACCAAATCTTGCCGAAATTCCGCCACCACCATGTCATCCTGAGGTAACTCATAAAGGATTTTTGAGCCCCCTTTGATGAGCACAGATTGTCTTTCTTTTTTGACCAATTAACCTCCGCTAAGTTCGCTAAAATAATAATAAACTGGAATTGAAAAGTCAAGATGATAACTTATTGAATTTTCGCTACTTACAAAAAACCCTTCCTCGTTTGTCGGATCGTAAGCGAGAATACATCTAATTATATCATTTTCTTCAAACCTTTTTTATGGTAATTTAACTTAAACGGCAATTGCCGATTCTACGTTTTCTAAAAAAGCCGAGTTTACAGGAGATTTTTTGGCATGTTGGACAATCAAATAGTCAAACAACTTCAGGAAATTGTCGGAAAGGAGCGCTTCCTCAATTCAATTGAGGATCGAATTTCCTATTCTTACGATGGAACAGCGCTGATAAGCTCGCTCCCAGAAGCGGTCGTCATTCCTCGTTCCACAGAGGAAATCTCTAGAGTTCTGAAACTCGCAAACGAAAAAATCTTTTCTGTTGTTCCGAGAGGATCAGGAACCGGTCTGAGTGGAGGTTCAATCCCCTTAGAAAATTCTGTCGTGCTCTTGATGAATAGGTGGAATAAGATCTTAGAAATTGACCAGGCGAATCTTACAGCGTGGGTAGAACCGGGAGTGATTACTGGAAACCTTCAGTCAATTGTGGAATCACTTGGCCTGATGTATCCTCCAGATCCGGGAAGCTCACAGATTTGCACAATAGGTGGAAATGTGGCGGAAAATGCAGGTGGTCTGAGAGGACTAAAATACGGCGTTACCAAAAATTATGTTCTTGGACTCGAAATGGTTCTTCCAACAGGAGAGATTATGCAGGTAGGCGGAAAGAATGTGAAGGATGTTGCAGGCTATAACTTGAAAGATATTATGATTGGCTCTGAGGGCACGCTGGGCGTTTTTACGAAGATCTTACTCAAGCTGATACCAAAGCCACAAACAAGCAAGACAATTCTAGCTTTTTTTGATTCAATGGCGGGTGCAGCTGAAGCTGTTGCTGCAATAATTGCAAATAAGATTTTACCGTCAATGCTGGAATTCTTAGATAATCTAACAATTCGCGCCGTCAATGACTTTGCTAAACTAGGACTCGATACTGACGCGAACGCACTCCTACTGATAGAGGTTGACGGACCTCAAAGTATTGTCACAGACGAAAGCTCAGCAATCGAGTCAATTTGCAAAAAAATTGGGAGTAAATCATTAATCGCTGCTCGTGATGAAAACCAAGCAACCAAACTCAAGGCGGCACGCAAATCGGCATTCGCTGCCCTTGCGAGAATCAGACCTACCACAATACTTGAGGACGCTACTGTACCTAGAAGCGCTGTACCAAAATTGGTCGAATTCATCAATAGGACCGCCCAGAAGTATAATGTTCAGATCGGGACATTTGGCCATGCTGGAGATGGTAATATGCATCCCACAGGGCTCACTGATGAACGCGACAATGAAGAACTAAATAGGATCAAAAGCGCGTTTGACGAAATTTTCGAGGAAGCAATGTCACTTGGTGGAACAATTACGGGGGAACATGGAGTAGGGCTGGCTAAAAAAGAATTTATGGAGAAGCTATACAACACGCCGTTCATAGAGTTGATGAAGAAAACAAAGGTAATGCTTGACCCTAATTTGGTTCTCAATCCAAACAAGATAGTGTCTGTAGCTCCACGATGTGAGGGTGCCTTACCCAAAAATAAAGAACAAATTAAAAGATTTGGAGAAATGTATTTTTGAACCAGATAAGAATTTCTGACGATTTGATTACACAATGTATGCATTGCGGGATGTGTTTGTCAGTATGTCCCACATATGCTCTAACCGGGTTAGAGCGAAGCTCTCCACGAGGAAGAATCCGACTGATGAAAAGTGTGATGGATGGCACAATTGCAATTACCAGAACCTTTGTAGAAGAAATGAACTTCTGCCTTGACTGTCAAGCTTGTGAGACGGCATGCCCTGCAGGTGTAAGGTACGGAACAATGGTGGAAACCGCCAGAACGATGATCGATGACAATCGGCGTGGATTCAATTTGAAGAGATTTGTATTAAGAAACATAGTAGCAAAGCGAGGGATTCTTCTATTTTTCGCCAGACTTATCCGAATTTACCAGAAAATCGGACTGGAGAAGCTTGCCCTTTCCGTCCTCAGCATCATCTCTCCATCACTCAAAAAGAGAGCCCAGCTCATGCCCAGAGTTTCGAACAAATTTTCCATCGAAGTGCTACCCGAAATTAAAGAACCAAATGGAGTTGCACGCGGATCAGTTGCAATTCTAACAGGCTGTGTCATGGATGTCTTTTATGCCGACGTCAATCTCGATACGGTTGATGTTCTTCTCAAAAACGGCTGGAGAATAGTAATACCTCACCAACAGGTGTGCTGTGGCTCTCTAAGTGCACATAATGGGGATCATCATACAGCCCGAGATTTGGCGAGAAGAAACATTGAGGTATTTGAAAAAGCTCGTGCTGACTACATAGTTGTCAATTCTGCAGGTTGCGGAGCTTTTATGAAACAATATGGCGAGCTTCTGTCCGACGATAGTGAGTATAAGGAAAGAGCACAACAGATTAGCAACAAAGTGAAAGATTTTTCTGAATTCCTCTATGAAACCGGCTTTATCTTGCCAGAATCAAAAGTAGATACTCCCATTACCTACCATGAAGCATGTCATCTTGTTCATGCTCAAAAAGTAAGCGTCCAGCCCCGTTCAATTGTGAAACAAATTTCTGGAGATAAATACCATGAGTTGAACGAATCCACCTGGTGCTGCGGGAGCGCGGGCATATATAACGTCACTCACTATGATCATGCATCAAAGCTTCTTGAAAGGAAGATTGCCAATATCAAAACGACTGATGCATCGATTGTAATAACGGGCAACCCGGGTTGTATGGGGCAGATATCCCATGGTGTGAAAAAAGAAAATTTGAACATCGAGGTGCTCCATCCAGCAACTATCCTTCGTAGACTTTATGGCTTTGACAAAAGACGGAAACAGATGGACGACAAATGATTCCGCTCAAAGATCGTAATCCATCATACTCTATTCCTTACGTGAATTATCTCATCATTGGAATGAACGTGGTTGTATTCTTCTACGAACTCTCATTGGGGCCACAACTTGACCGATTTTTCATGACCTACGGGTTAATACCGGATCGTTTTTTTTATCTTTCGCACCATCACGAACTGCTATTGGGTCGCTTCATCCCATTCTTTACTTCAATGTTTATACACGGCGGATGGCTTCATATTATTGGCAACATGTGGTTTCTTTTCATATTTGGTGACAATGTTGAAGACGAGTTGGGACATTCGAAGTATTTAATATTTTATATTCTCAGCGGACTGGCTGCAGCAACTCTGCAGGTTTACATAGATCCGGGTTCATCAGTGCCTACTATTGGAGCAAGTGGAGCAATATCCGGCGTACTCGGATCCTATATAATTTTATTCCCGCGAGCTAAAATTTTGACTCTAATCCCTATATTTTTCTTCTTCGACATAATCGAACTGCCAGCATTTTTGTTCATAGGAATTTGGTTTTTGATGCAATTCTTTAGTGGAATTGAAGCACTCGGGATCGATACAACGGGTGGAGTTGCCTGGTGGGCACACGTAGGAGGTTTTATTTTTGGGCTATTCATCACTCCACTTCTCAAAATGAGATCATACGATCACTATTAAATATTAGGATTACTTTTTCATAAGACTGTATGCTCCTCTATCGACCCACCAATGGGGTCCATTTGACTTATCCCTGACGCCAGCGGCCGGTAATAGGTGAAAGTCCTCTCCTTCAAATGCCCTCTTTAACGCAGCTGCCTTCTCCCTTCCGGCAACGAGAAAGTAAACTCTTTTAGATGAATTAATTACTGGATAAGTAATGGTTATTCTTTCATGAGGTTCCACGCCTACACTGACCTTAACAACCCATCTTTCTTTCTCGTCTAATGCGGAAGAATTTGGAAACAACGAAGCTGTATGTCCGTCGGATCCCATACCAAGTAAAGTCAAGTCAAACGTTCGATCTGAATGTGAAAAGAAATTCTTTAATTCTTGTTCATAATCCCTGGCATCACTTTCCGTCTTCCCAATATGGAACGGCACTGGATGTATGTTTTCAGGTGGGAGCTCCAACGCATCAAAAAGAGTTTCCTTTGCCATCCTGTAGTTACTCAAGATATTGCCAGGCGGAACATGCCTTTCATCACCAAGGAAAAAATGCACCTTTGACCAGTCGAGTTCTCTTGAATATCTTGAACCAAGCAGTTTGTACAAAGTCCTTGGTGTGCTACCGCCAGAGATAGCAAATGAAAACATGGAATTACAATTGCTCTTTTTTATGAGCGAAACTATATGTGCAGCCATAGAAGCGCTGAGCCTATCGAGATCGCCAAAAACCGAAACTATCCTGGTCATATTGTCAGCCACTTCTCACCATCGAGAAGCCTTTGAGCTTCCATGGGGCCCCAAGTGCCTGATGCATATTTGTATACAGGATTTTGCATTGAAAGAAGCGGCGTATACAACTCCCAGGATGCCTCTGCCTCGTCGGCACGAACAAAAAGGGTTTGATCTCCAGACACCACATCCAGAATCAACGTCTCGTAAGCTCCAGGCATCCCTCCAAGCATTTGTGGGTATTTGTACTGCAGACTCTGGGTCAAAAGTTTATATGGCTCACCGGGCTGCTTCACCTTGAACCTCAAATCAAAGCCTTCGCCAGGCTGAAGCGTTATTATTAGTTTGTTGGCATCAATATCGTTTATGTTGAAAGCACGAAAGACCGAAACAGGAGGCTTCCTGAAAGTTATCCCAATTTCAGATATACCCCTATATAACCTCTTTCCTGTCCGCAGTATAAAGGGTACTCCTTGCCATCTCCAGTTTGATATATTTAACCTAACTGCAGCATAAGTCTCTGTTTGAGAGCTTGAGGGTATATTTGGCTCCTCGGTGTAGCCAACCACCTCAACACCGTCAACTGTTCCTTTTGTATACTGGCCGTAAACAACGTCAGCTGGAGTTATTGGAGAAATTGCTTTTATTACTTTTACCTTCTCATGCCTTACCCCCTCTGACTCGAGTGTAGTTGGGACTTCCATTGCAACAAGCGTGAGAAGCTGTGTTAGGTGATTTTGAATCATATCTCGCATTGCACCTACTTTATCATAGTAGCCTGCACGATGTTCCACGCCAATTGTTTCGGCAACTGTAATTTCTACCCTTTCTACCCTGTCTCTGTTCCACAAAGACTCAAACATTGCATTGCTGAACCGAAACGCCAAGAGGTTCTGAACTGTTTCTTTACCTAAGTAATGATCGATACGATAAATTTGAGATTCCTCGAAAAATTTATGAACAATCTGGTTAAGTTCACATGCTGAATTGAAATCCTGACCAAATGGTTTTTCTATGACAAGCTTAGTTTCGCCCTTGCTCAAATTTAAGCCGAGTTCACCCAGATTCTGTATTGAATTTGAGAATACATTTGGAGGTGTCGCTAAATAAAAAATGCGGTTTTCTTCTAATTGAAATTTAGTTTCAATTCCAATCAACCTCTCAGCAAGGTGTTTGTAGTCGTCGAGTCTTCCCGCACCAACCGCCTGGTAAAAAATCCAATCAAGACTGTCCCGAGAAATCCTGTCTGCATCTCCACTTTCTACCAGAGCACGATACACAAAATCACGATAAGTTTCATCGTTATGAACTCTCCCTGTCCCGACACCTAATAAATAAAAATCAGCAAAACGATTGTACTTCACCCTGCACAGAGCAGGCAAAAGCCCCTTTCGAGCCAGATCTCCTGTCCCGCCGATGACAATCATCAAGTAAGAAGGGATCTTCTTCAACCCCATTTCACTTGCTTTCCCTCGTTTTCACGGGGTGTCCACCAAATTCGTGCCGCATCATAGCCAGCAATTTGTCCCCGAATTTCTCTCCATCCTGACTGGCAAATCTCTCATATAATGATTGTGTAATAATTGGAGCTGATACCCCCAATTCAATCGATTCAATGGCCGCCCACCTCCCCTCTCCCGAATCCGCAACATAGGGTTCGATATCATCCAAAACTTTTTCTTTCAATGCATTATCTATTAGATCCAGAAGCCAGCTGCGAACGACACTGCCAAAACGCCATATGTTGACTAAATTTTGTAAGTCAATATTAAACTCCTTTTTCTTTTTTATAATTGAGAATCCTTCAGCATAAGCTTGCATCAGTCCATATTCAATTCCATTGTGAATCATTTTAACGAAATGTCCTGAACCAATCGGGCCAACGCGGCCCCAACCTTTATCCTTTGCTGGTGCAAGAGACTCAAAAATTGATTTGAGACTTTCAATAACAGCTTTTTCTCCTCCAATCATAATGCTGTAACCTTCTTTCAGTCCCCAAATTCCCCCACTAACGCCCGCATCCACCATATGAATCCCATTCCCCTTTAATGCTTCGGCTCTGCGAAGTGTATCCCTGTAGTAGGAGTTACCCCCATCGACTACGATATCACCAGCCGTCAAATAGGGGATCAAAAGATCAATCGTGTCATCTACAGGCTTGCCTGCGGGGACCATCATCCATATAACACGAGGAGTGTGAAGTTTTGAAACTAATTCTTCAATTGAGCTTGCCCCCTCACTCCCTTGGTTTAAAAACCTCTTAACTGCTTCGGGGTCCCTGTCAAAACCTACAACACGAATACCGTTTTTGTACAACCGTTCCGCCATATTGGCTCCCATTCTGCCGAGTCCAATCAAACCCAACTCCATTTTAGTTTCTCCTTTATTCAATTTAACAGGTTTTGTGGTCTTTTCCTTTTAAATATTGTTTTAAAAATATAAATTCAATGTGACTTTTCAATAAATCGCGGGTGATACTGAAATGCAGATTGACACGATCATTCATTATTTTCTTCCAAAGCATGACAAGTTTTACAATCTTTTCGAAGACGTGTCTCGCCTCTTAATTGATGCAACAAAGTTGCTTGCACAGTTTCCATCATGCGATGGAGGGCTGGCGCCATCGCTTGCAAGGCAAATCAAGTCATTAGAGCACCAAGCAGATGCGTTGACCCACACCATTTTTGGCGAAGTGAACGCAACTTTTGTTACTCCATTCGATCGAGAAGACATTCACGAGCTTGCATCCAAATTGGACGACATAATGGACTATATTGATGGAAGTGCTTCTCGTTTCGTCCTCTATAAAGTTAACGCTAATGATGAATATATTGTACAATTGATAACGATTCTTGGAAAGTCTGTTGAATCTGTCAGCAAGGGGGTGGCACAACTCAAAAATTTTGGCAAATCAGATGACATCCAGGCAATTCTTAAAGACATAAATTCTTATGAGAACGAGGCAGATGATGTATTTGCCCGAGGAGTCGCGAATCTCTTTGAAAACGAAAAAGATGTGATTCGCCTCATAAAGCTTAAGGAAATTTATGTTGGGCTGGAAACTGCAACTGACAGGTGCGAGGATGTCGCAAATGTTCTCGAAGCAATCTTGATCAAGCATACGTAAACCACACAACCCCTGTTAAATTAAAATGATTTACCTAACACTTTTCATAATCTTAATTGCGTTAGTATTTGATTTCTTGAATGGTTTTCATGACTCTGCTAACTCAATCGCAACAGTAGTATCTACACGCGTGCTTACGCCACGCGAAGCTGTTGTATGGGCGGCTTTTTTCAACTTCATAGCAGCCTTTTTCTTTACTCTTAGAGTTGCAGACACATTGGGCAAGGGACTGGTCGAACTTGGCGTTGTCAACCAATATGTAATATTGGCTGGACTATTTGGTGCTATCAGTTGGGATATTATAACGTGGTACTATGGTTTGCCAACCAGCTCTTCGCATGCGCTAATGGGAGGCTACGCAGGAGCTGCTGTCGCCAAGGCAGGGTTAGGTGCAATTATCGCACATGGTTGGACTGGTACGCTAACTTTTATCGTTCTTGCACCATTGATGGGCTTTGTCATCGCATTTCTGCTGATGATTACAATTACGTGGATTTTTCGCCAACGTTCATCAACACGGGTCAATAAAATGTTCCGCCATCTTCAACTTCTTTCGGCAGCCTTCCTCAGTTTTGGCCATGGTACTAATGATGCACAAAAAACAATGGGGGTGATAACAGGACTGTTGGTTACCGTTGGTTACTTAAAGACTTTCCATGTGCCTTTCTGGGTAATAATCCTTTGCAACCTTACAATAGCGCTTGGAACTTTATTTGGTGGGTGGAGAATTGTTAGAACTATGGGACAGAGAATCACAAGGTTGAGACCTGTTGACGGTTTCTGTGCTGAAACAGCAGGTGGATTGACACTCCTCATTGCAACATTCAGCGGAATCCCTGTCAGCACTACTCATACGATCAACGGTGGGATAATGGGCGTGGGTGCAACCCGAAGAGTGTCAGCAGTTCGATGGGGCGTCGCAGGAAACATTGTCATAGCATGGATACTCACTATCCCTCTTGCTGCACTCATTGGGGCAATGGCTTACAAAATTATTTCCCTTTTCCTGTAACATTCACACCATTCTGAGGAAAATCAAATCTGGCCTGGGCTCAGTGTGCATCAAGCCAGTTCGAGCCCTCCCCAATTTCGACATCTACAGGAACGCTGAGATCAACAGCACTCCTCATTTTTTCCACCACTATCTCTTGAAGCACTCTTGCTTCATTTTTCGGTGCTTCGAATACAAGCTCGTCGTGAACCTGTAAAATCATTCGAGACCGCAGCTCCCTTTTTTCCATCTCACGATGAATGTTTATCATCGCTATCTTTATCATGTCAGCTGCGGTTCCCTGTATTGGCATGTTAATGGCCTGGCGTTCCTCTGCTTGACGTACAGCAGCATTCCGACTGTTAATATTTTTAAGGTATCTCCGTCGTCCCAACAGCGTTTCAACATAGCCATGGTTTCTTGCGAACTCGATTGTGCTGCTAATATATTCTTTAACTCTTGGAAACCTCTTAAAATAAGTTTCAATCACATCTCTGGCTTCACTTTGTGAAATTCCCAATCGTATTTTAAGTCCATAAGGCCCAATCCCATAAAGAATCCCAAAATTGACTTCCTTGGCTTTTCTTCTCATGTCAGATGTAACATTTTCTGGGGCGACGCCAAAGACTTTTGCTGCAGTTGTTCGATGAATATCTTCGTGATTGTTGAAAGCCTCGATTAAACCATCGTCTTTGCAGATGTGCGCCATAATGCGGAGTTCTATCTGAGAATAATCTGCAGAAACCATTACCCAACCTGTTTCGCCCGGAACAAAAGCTTTGCGAATCTCTTTGCCAATTTCTCCCCTTATTGGGATGTTTTGCAAATTTGGATCCGATGAGCTGAGGCGCCCAGTGGCAGTTGCAGTCTGGTTGAAAGAGGTGTGTACCCTTCCTGTTCGCGGATTTATTAAAGTTGGCAATGTATCGACATATGTTGACTTTAATTTGGTAAGTCTCCTGTAGTCAAGAATCTCCTTAGCAATTGGATATTCAGCACTTAGTTCTTCAAGAACGAACACATCAGTAGAAAAACCTGTCTTGGTCTTTTTGGCCGACGGAAGCTTGAGCTTGCCAAAAAGAACTTCAGCCAGTTGCTTTGTGGAATTGATATTAAATTCTCCTCCTGCTAGCCTATAAATCTCCTTTGCAAGATTGTCAATCATTCTCTCAAGCTCTTTTGAAATTTGCCCTAGAATCTCTGTATCAATCTTGACCCCATTTTTTTCCATCGAAGCAAGGACCTCTATGAGCGGGAACTCAATCTTTCTACAAAGCTCAAGCTGGTTAGTTTCCTTTAGTCTTTCCACAAGAGGTTCCCTGAGCTGTAATGCAATATCTGCGTCCTCCCCAGAGTACTCAGCGACAACTTCAACTGGAACATCCCGCATATTTTTTTGAGCCTTTCCCTTGCCAATGAGTTCCTCAATCCCAACAGTCTTGTATCCGAGATATTCCCTGGCAAGAGAATCGAGATTATGCTGACCATCTGGATTTAAAACATAAGATGCAACCATAGAATCGAACTCTATACCCTTAAGATTTACACCGTAATTTGAAAGCACTAACATGTCGTATTTAAGATTTTGGCCAACCTTCGGAATTTTTTTTGACTCCAGAATAGGTTTTAGTAACTTCAATGCACTGACAAGATGCACACCTCTGGAGGCCGACTCCTGCGTAAACAAATCACCATCATGCTTGATGCTAACATAGTATGCCTCATTTGGCCTCATGGAAAACGAAATTCCCAACAGTTGAGCCCTCAATGCAGAAATATCTGTTGTCTCAGTATCTATTGACAAGAGAGTTGCGGAATTTAGCTTATCGCAGAGCTTTTTCAGGTCATCAATTTGTACAACTGTATAATACTTGTGCTTCGTATCTTTTATACTTTTCAATTTCACATCAGGGCCAGAACCAATCTTATCGACAGGTTCACTATCATTTCGTTTTTCACCACCAGCAATTAAGCGGACTCGATTCAGCAGTGATTTAAACTCAAGTTCATTAAACAATTTATAGATTTCATCATACCTTGGTCGAGATTCTTTTAAACTGTGGAAATCTATATCAAGAGGGACGTCCGTTTTAATTGTCACGAGATACTTTGATAGAATAGCATTATCTTTATCCTGTTTGAGCTTTTTCTTCAATGACTCCTTGTCAATCTTGTCCACATTTTCCAATAGATTTTCAATAGAGCCAAATTGTTTTACTAAGGGGATCGCTGTCTTTTCACCAATCCCTTTGACGCCGGGCACATTATCACTAGCATCACCAGTCAATCCCAATACGTCAACGACCTGGTCGGGTTTTACGCCAAATTTTCTTTCAACCCCCTTCTCATCCACTATTTCAGCATCAAAACCGCTCTTGCCAGGGCGATACATGAATACTCCAGGTGATATTAGCTGCATGAAATCCTTATCAGCAGTAACCATAAATGCTTGGATTTTATCCCTTGCAGCTTTCATGGCAAGCGTCCCAATAACATCATCCGCCTCATAACCGGGTACCTCGAGAATTGGTATCCCGAAAGCATCAAGAATTTGTTTAATTCTCTTAATCTGTGTCACCATATCTTCAGGCATCTTTTCACGCGTTGCTTTGTAAGCAGGATATTCCTTGTGTCGAAATGTCGGCTCAGACGAATCAAAAACAGCAGCAATGTAATCTGGCTTTTCCTCCTCGAGAATCTTCAGTAGAAAATTTGTAAAACCATACACAGCGCTTGTATTTTCTCCCTTGGACGATATAAGTGGTCTGCCAATCAATGCAAAAAAGGCACGGTAAGCAAGCGCAGTACCATCAAGTATGAAGAATTTCTTCGATCCCATACAAACTCCTCTTTTGATTAATTTAAGAAAGAAACTAACTCCATCGAAACCCTATTTATAAACCAATGATACAACAGTTGAAATTACAGCATCCCTGAGCTATCTTTAAAAAAAGGAGAAAGTATCATGGAGCAGTCAGATACCCAGTCAACATTGCCAGAGCAACCTCAGAATCCACAGGAGACCCGCAGCTTTGTTGACAATGCTGCTGGCATCTTTTACGAGCCATCCAGGGTTTTTGAATGGCTGAAAACAGCTGGTGTAAGAGTTACCGACTGGTTTGTACCAGTTTTGTTTTTTGCCCTCCTTGGGGCACTTTCCGCCTATGTTCGAATGAGTTCACCTGAACTGCGAAACCAGATCATCCGGCAGCAAGAGAAAGCCATTGATAAAATGGTTAATGAGGGAAAAATGACATCCGATCAGGCAGACCAGGCAAAAACTGTTATGGAGGACCGGTTCTCAAGCGGATCTGTTGTTGGCATAAGTGCATTTACAGCATTTCTGTTTGTTTTCATTGTATTCTTCATACTTTCGGGGATTTGGTATCTGGTCGGGAGATTCGGGATGAAGTCTTCATTAACTTACTCCCAGGCAATGGGGATCGTAGGAATTACAAACTGGATTCTCATCGTGGGAAGCATTGTGGGTACAGCAATAACCGTTGCAACAGCTCGACTTGACGGCGGGTTGCATCTTGGAATGCTCAGCAAAATGAGTACTACAGACAAGCTTTATCTGGCAATGGCAAAAGTTGACTTCTTTACAATCTGGTCCCTGATCGTTATTTCAATAGGCCTTGCACGCTTCAGCAATCGTAAAACCATCGACGCCGCGGTGTGGGTGTTTGGCATCTGGATACTTTGGGGAATTCTCAGCATTCTTGTATTAGGCGGTAGATTCGGGTGAGAATAACATCATTCGCCTTTAAACTATGAGGGTTAAGCGGGAGCCAGACCAAAAATGAAAAAGGAATTCATGGAACGAATCAGCAAAATTGCATCTGATAACGTTTCAAGTGCACAGCAAGTCCTTCGTGACATGGTAGACCTGGCTATTGAATTTTCTCAAAGGGAATTGACCTCCCCCAGTTTCTCTGAAGATTTGAAAAGTATGTGTGAAGCAATCGCCTCCGGTCAATCCCAGATGGCAGCTCTTAAAAACACGTGCACATTCATTACTAAACGAATAAGGTCTGACAGCAAATCAATATCTGAATATTTATACAATCTGAAAGAAAAAATAGACAGGTCATCCCAAATAGCGGGTCAAGCTGCCTCAAACTATCTGCATGACGGCCAGTCATATGCAACCATAAGCCATTCAGAGTTTGTTCTTCATACTTTTGAGTCGGCTGCCAGAGAGAAAAAATACTTTAAAGTTTTTGTAATGGAATCACGTCCGCTTTTCGAGGGGAGACTAACTGCCCGGGCTTTAGCAAAAATGGGACACCATCCTGTCCTCGTAGCCGATGCTGCCGTTGGTATAGTTGTAAATGAAATTGAATCAGCAATTGCTGGGGCTGATGCTATTTATTCGGACGGAACTCTAATAAACAAAATAGGCTCTTTCCCGCTTGCTGCGGCGTGTAATCTTGCAATGAAGAAGTTTTACGCAGTTACAAGCGCTTTGAAATATGACGGAACAAGGCGCCTTGAAGACTTTAAGCCCCGTGCTGAAAGTCCTCAGGAACTCTTTACAAGCCCTGAAATAGAGTGCCTTAATACATACTTTGACGCTGTCCCTGCAAACCTGATCGATGCTGTTATTACTGAGGTGGGAACTTTCTTCCCTCGCCAATCCGGCCCTGAAGTAGATAGATGGTGTGATGCTCTCTTACACTCGATGAAAGAGGTATATGGTTAGCAGTGCGCCACACCATTTTTGAGATAAATTTCGAAAAGGAAATTACCTCATCTACTATCCCTTTGATTGCATTTGGGGCAGCCCTGAATATTGTAGTTGGCCAGACCGCACAATTAATTAAACTCCCCCTCTACCTCGATTCAGTTGGAACTATTCTCATAGCGTGTTTAGTTGGTCCAGTTGCAGGAATGATTACTGGAGCATTCGCGAATTTAACTCTTGGTTTCTTCTTCAACTATGCGTTCATTTTTTTCATCCCCGTTACTCTTGTGATAGGTCTGTACAGCGGGATAGTGGCAAGGTTAGGTGCTTTCAAAAAATGGTATACTACGCTCTTGGCAGGGGTGGTACAAGGGCTATTAGCAGCCCTTACGTCTGCTCCAATTGCAGCCTTCATGTTTGGAGGTGTGACGATGGGTGGGACAGACTTTCTTGTTCTTTATTTCCGGGCAATTGGAAAATCAGTCGTTGAAAGTGTATTCTTGCAAGGTCTTGCTGCCGATCCTGTAGACAAATCTCTCAGCTTCCTTGTGGTATATATTCTCCTTTCGCGCATTCCTCGTCCAATCCTTCTCCGCCTCCCTGGTTATGGTAACGCCTGAAGAATTTAAGAAGACCTATAACCCTCTTTATCAATATGTAGCGTTTTCTGCAATTGCAGCTGCATTTTTCTTCCGGATTGAGGCACAGGGTATCATTTTATTTCTCCTTCTCCTTGTTGCGACATTATCAAAGAATCGGCATAGAATTTTTAGGGGATTTTTAAAGTTTGTTCTCCCATTAATTCTTATTGGATATATAATAAATGGACTCTTCTTTGTCGGCTCGCCTGCCGTTATTATAGGCCATCTAACTTTCAAAAAAGAAGGACTGATTTTCGCAACAAGAGTTGGACTTCGACTAACGATTCTCGTGATTTCAATTGGTTACTTCTTTGCCAATGTTGATAACGATACAATATCCGAGTACTTAATAGGAAAGGGTGCAGATAGACGGTTTGTCTATGTTTACATCCTTTCTGTAGCAATGGTGCAATTATTAAGAGACAAGCTCAGAAGAATTTATATAGCTCAATCCGCTCGAGGTCTTGATACAACCCGGAATATCTTTGTTAGAATTAAATACCTGTTCCCCCTTCTCGTACCACTGTCACTTACATATTTGGCAGAAAGTCTCGACAGGGGAATAGCCCTCAAGGCTGCAGGCTTCATGGCTGATAAGAAAAGAAACGAAATGGCATCCTCGATCTCGGAAATAGTTATCAATAACCGTGGCCGTACGATTGGAATTATACTCTTCCTCATTACACTTGCTATCGCATTTGCACAAATGTTTGTATGAACATCTTAATCTTTGAGCAATATTCCTACTCCTATGCACCCGATCTTCAGGCAGCCCTGAAGGATATTAACTTAGAAATCAAGAAAGACGAGTGCACCGTAATCCTTGGGCCAAGTGGCGCTGGCAAGACCACTTTCTGCCTCGCTGCAGCTGGCTTATTAACGTCGTATCCAGCTTCTGTATCATCTGGAACTGTCAAAAAGCCCGTACCTACCATTCGCACAGCTCTTGTCATGCAAAATTTCTATTCTCAAATAACTTATCTGCGGAACACAGTATTCGAAGAGGTAGCATTTCCCCTTGAAAATATGGGATTGCCTAGACCAGAAATTTTCAAGCGAGTAAACGATGTTCTTTCTCAGATGAAAATTCAGCACCTCGCAATGAGAAATCCTCTGGAACTATCAGGAGGTGAAAAGCAAAAGATTGTTATTGCAACTGCGCTTGCCCAAAAGCCTGACGTTCTTATTTTGGATGAACCGTTGAGTCAACTCGACCCAGAAAGTACTTCATACCTATCCGACATTCTGCATCAACTGAAAGGATCAATTACGATTATCATCGCTGAAAACGATCCGTATCTTATATTGAAAATTGCAGATAAGATAGCTGCCCTGTCAAATGGTGAGATTGTCTCTTACGGAGATGTCTCAACGGTTTTTAATTCCGTTGGAGGAAAACTTGTAGAACTCCCTGCTTGGTCGATTTGCGCACGGGAATACGAAACTGCAGAGGATGGATTATCGTCGTCCTCCCCCGGGTATATCCTCGGCTATAAAGCTGCATTGAAGAAATTAGGTGGACAAAAATGAGAGTAGCCTTCGATAGCGTAACATTCTCTTATGGAGAGTACCCTGCCTTAAAAACGGTTTCGTTTGAGATTGAATCAGGAACAACAACCCTTATTGTTGGCAGAAATGGCTCAGGAAAAAGTACTATCTTAAAGCTGATGAATGGGATTTTGAAACCAACCGCAGGAAGAGTTGTTTTGGGTGAAACAGACACTCGAACAAAAAAAGTGAGCGAACTCTCCCGGAGCTATGCCCTTTGCTTTCAAAATCCAGATGACCAGCTTTTTGCAGATACCGTTTCAAGGGAGTTGACTTTTGGAATTGATAACATTGGCACAGGTCGAAATTTGCTCGATTTGGTAATCGACACTCTCGAACTACGTCCAATCCTGAGCTCCAATCCTTACTCACTTAGCTATGCCATGAGAAGATTAGTTGCTATTGGATCAGTTGCCGCAATGGATACTCCTGTACTGGCGCTGGACGAGCCGACAGCTGGTCTGTCGTTCAGGGAGAAGGAAAAGGTAGCTTTGCTTTTACAAAAGCTAAAGTCTCGAAAGAAAACACTTGTAATTGTTTCCCACGACTTGAATTTTGCTCTTCCAATATGTCAGAAGATACTTCTTCTTAGCAAAGGTAGCATCCTTTTTTTTGGCAATAGAGGAGAATTCTTCTCTAAAGAGGATATCAGGCAGGTCATGAGAGCGTCAGGAATGACATTTCCGATTTATCCGAGAATGGCTAGGGCACTCGGGTTGACGCAACCGGCGTTCACCTGCAACGAGCTGCTAATTGGCCTGAAAGCTGCTACGACAATTAAACTCGACTCGAATTAACTATTTTAAAACCGCTCTCCACTATTTAAATTTACCTAAAAGAGTTAGCTGATGCCATTCGAATTTGAACGAGTGCAGGAAATAAATGGTTTAATTGTTATAACACCGCAAGTATTTGAAGATGATCGCGGTTTCTTTATGGAGTCTTACCATTCTATTGTTTTTAACAAAGCTGGAATTATGTCAGAGTTCGTTCAGGATAATCATTCACGATCCGTTAAAGGAGTGATCAGAGGCCTTCATTTCCAGAAGGAGCCATTTGCCCAAGCAAAGCTGGTTCGATGTATCAGGGGGGAAATATTTGATGTCGCAGTAGACTTACGAAAAGACTCACCATCTTTTAGTAAATGGTTTGGACTCCTCCTCAGCGAAGAGAACAAGAAAATGCTTTACATTCCACGCGGTTTTGCACATGGATTTGCTACGTTATCCAGTGTCGCAGAAGTACTTTATAAAGCGGATAACTTTTACTCTGGGCAGCACGAACGCGGCATCAGGTACGATGACCCGAGCATCAACATTAGTTGGAGCATTTCTTCACCAATCGTTTCAAAAAAGGATTTGGAACTCCCTTTCTTGCAAAGCGCTGATTTATGAAAATACGGTATTTATGGTGAGTGAGCTATAAATGCCAGATGACAGCAGCCTGGTTCCCCTACACTACGCTATATCTACACCACCTAAACATAGCCTCGAAACATTGTTAAGTTAGGCCGCTTAGTCCCTTCTTCGTACATCACCCCCATATTAACTAACTAATTAACTTCCCTGCCTTTTCATTTAATGCCTTCACAACCTCATCTATGTACATTTCCTCAGGATAGGCACCTTCAAAATGGTGAGTTTCGTTAATCACTACTCGCGGAACGCCGCGAACATTGTATTTCATCGCAAGATGAGGAAACTCAGTTGCCTCAACCATGTCAGCCCTGATCTTATCATTAAGAAAGGCAAACTGGTGCCCCATGAAAACGGCACGAGGGCAATAGGGACAGGTAGGCGTTACAAATACTTGAATATGTACTGGTTCAGTGATCATTTGTAACTTAGTCACCGTTTCATCACTAAGTTGATGAGTGGATGTTGAAACCATTTCAATATCTTCGAGGAGCGAAGCAAATTCATAGCCAGATGGAATGCCATAATAGCGGATTCCGTAATCTTTATCTGGAGAGGCGATCACAGTTGCAGGAATCTTATCTATGTTAAACTCTTCAACTTTTTCTTTGTCAGATACAAAGTTATACACTTCGAGCGACAGCTTATCTGAAAGCTCAACAAGCTCCTCTAGAATTTGTCTCGTTTCCCTGCAGTATTGACACTCCAGGGATTGGGTGAAGTTAATTATTCGCACAGGATTTATTAAATTAGCAAATCTTTTTTTTATTTCGGTTTGTGCATGTTGATCTAAGAACATTTTATCTCCAAAAATTTCTTGAAGTTTTATTTAGTCGAATATTTCTTCATTGGATCTTTATTTCAATTTCATTCCGTGAAGGAGTCGGTTTCTTATCAAATTCTATCCTTAAGACACCATTTTTAAATTGCGATTTCACCCGGGTTAGATCCGCAGAATCGGGTAGTTTCAATTGCCGAGAAAACAACCCCGATGGCCTTTCACAACAAGAATAAACAAATTCCTCATTCCCCTCAATTTCTCTTTCACCCTCAATATAGAGGTCGCCATTGATCACCTTTACCCGAAGATCCTTGGAACTGACACCGGGCAAATCTGCTTCAACTATTATCTTCGTTCCACTGTCATAAAGATCTACTTTCGGGACGAACTCCAACGTCATTCCTTTCATCGGATCGTCTGAAATACCATACTCTACACCTTCAGGAAAGAGCCGGCGCAAAACGTTCTGGCCATAAGATAAGAATCTTGTTCCCACCTCTGATTGCCTCCGGCTCGTCCGATGCGATGATTCTGTTCCCAAAGTGTAGCTCCAGGGATTCACTACGGTTGACTTTTTACCTCTTCCTTCTTTGTGGAAATCTTAAAAGGCAAGTAAAGTGGACAAAATCCCACAAAGGCTGTGATCAATGGAATTAATCCAAGCCAGCCCCATGCAGTCTTGGGGCCAAAGAATACCAGACTCAAAAGAACCAGACCTATGATAATTCGTATCCACTTGTCTGCAGTGCCGACGTTTTTTTTCATTAGTTCCTCCTATTTTGTTATATGTTTGATGCAAATTAGCAAATAAGGATTCACGCACAATGCCTCAAACCTATCGATTCTGTACTCTATGCATTTCAGACCATTGTCAAATCCGGATTATCCGGAAATGAGGAAATCTGCAGGAAAAAGAGGAAATTACCTCATGTAAGAGATAAAGGAATCGTCCCCCAAGAAGCCAATCTTTTACTCTGGGAAGAGTTCAGACTTGTTGAACAATGCCTGAATTGATTTCATTCATTACCCAATGCCAAAGCGGCAGATGATATGACTGCAAATAGAGAGTTCAATGGACAATCTTCTTCTTCACGAACATAGCAGAAGCCTGATTCACTCTTATATGTGCATATCGCACATACCTCTGTGCGCAGAGCTATATCAAAATCTTTTTCCTGTCCACCCCACGCTTCCGCAAGAGCCTTAATTATCTGTGCCGAATAAAGATCAAGAACGCATTTCCGATCCTGACTTACCAAGCAATTGCCTTTCTCATCACTGAGATAGCACTCACGGCAAACTCTTGACTTGAGCTCGTGGTACAGCTCAGGGGTGAACTTCTGCATTTTTCCTCTCCTCCTTTTCTGCTTGAACTGACACTACGACCGAAGAAAACTTTTTGGCGACTGATTCTTCAGTAAATCTCCTGTACACAGAAATTATCAACCCGACAAAGAGCACTATAGTTCCTCCCCACAAAAGACTGATTAGCGGCTTTCTGCTAATTTCCACCGTAAGAACAGGAACAGCTGCAGCTTGCGATGCTTGTTGCGAATGCACCACTAATCTTAATGAGGCTACACCCCCACCCATTCCAACATTCATATCCATTATCGCAATAACATTGCCAAACGCCTCAGCTGGTATTGCTTTTTGTTGCCCATTCACAAATTGAAGTTCTGGCGCGAGTTCTATTTTTTTACCTTCGTTCACCGCATCAAGGATTGCGGAAACACCAAAAGTACCCCCCATATTCATGGTCGAGTGCTCCCCCCCAATTACTTTAAATCCTTTAAGTGTAAGTAGTGTCCCATCATCTAGCTTTGTCGGCTTGTTTTTCACCAGTGTTACGAGGCTAACCCCTTTCCCATTTCCTATTTGATTTTCATTTTGCAAACTTACGGGGCTTACGTATAAATCATATGCCAGGTAACTTTTCACGTCTGGTTCGCGCATTGTACCCTGATTATAGTCACTGTAATACATGACGGGTTTTAAACTCGTACTAGTTCCACCATCAGACATATTCACTAGAAAACCATCTTTGCCTTCGACCTGAATGTTAGAAGAATACACAAACTCGTGACCATATGCCGTTACGGGTACCCCCTCGGGAAGCTGAACTATCTTTTTTGATTCAAGAGCGGTTGAAGTCACCATCCCGACAAACATAAGGGCAATCCCAGCGTGAGCAATAGGTCCACCAATGTATCTCGGATTCCCTCTTACTATCCTTAGCATTGCTGCAGTATGGGCAATAAAAGCAAATGCCGCAGCAGCAATGATTAGTATCACAGAGATCTGAGTAACCGACAGTAAAAGTGCAGCAACCGATGTTACAATTGTCCCGGCCAGTGGCAAAAACATATTTTTCCTGAATGTCATCTTATCTGATTTATCCCACCAGACTATCTGTGCAAACCCAATTAAGGCAATAATCAGGAACCCGAGCGGGAGGCTTGTTGTCACATAGTATGAGGAGTCAACTGCAGTTGGTTTTCCCTGGAGCAGTCCAGTGATTATAGGTGAGGAGGTTCCTACGAGGACGAAAAGCGACAGCACAGAAAGGGAGGCTGCGCCTATGAACAGTGCGTTCTCTCGCGACAACAAATTGTGGCCTACCCCCACGCTCGGGATTGAGGCTCGGTATTTAAACAGAGGAACGTAACCAAGTATCAGAAACGTCCCAATAAAAACTAAAAGCAATACATATACTTCCCTGCCTGGATCAACAAATGCATGCACAGAGGTGTCTCCAAGCACTCCACTCCTGGTAAGAAAGGTACTATACAAAACAAGAATAAAACTTGTCACTGACAAAAACAAACTTGTCTTCAGATACCCCCCTGTTTTTCGTCCAATCAAAATTGTGTGAAGAGCTGCAACTGAGACAAGCCATGGGACCAACGACGAGTTCTCAACTGGATCCCATCCCCAAAAACCGCCCCACCCAAGGGTTATATAAGCCCAGTAACCGCCAATTATTATTCCTGCGCCTAACGTCAACACATTGAGAACAAGCCATGGCTGCATGTATCTCATCCATCCCCGATAATCATTCTTCACAATTCCAGCAACTGCATATGCAAATGGCACTACAGCTGTAGCAAAACCCAAAAAGAGAACAGGTGGGTGTATCACAATCCAGAAGTTCTCAAGGAGCGGATTCAAACCCCTCCCATCTTTGGGCATAAAACCGACAGGAACGTTTTGGAACGACTCCCATACCTTGAGAAATGGGCTCTTCAACGTCAGTTCAAGTGCAATAAAAACAAGCACAAGTTGTAAAATTGGCATGACAATCGCTTCGTAATTATGCTTTCTAGAGTATCTCAAAAGAAAAATACCGATCACTGCCGTGTATACACACCACAAGAAGAAACTCCCTTCCTGTCCCGCATAAGCAGTTGAGATTAAAAGGGGTGTGGATAAATTATTTGCACTGTAGCTCCAGACATAAGTATAATCATACCTGTGAGAAAGAATCAAATACAAGAAATAAGCAAACAAAACCACAATTGAAGAAGCGGAGAGGTAAAAAAATGTTCGGGCATAATTCAGAAAATTGCTGCGTTTTGCCGACTGTATATAATATGCAATGCTGAATACTGACGCCATCAAAGGTATCAGCATTAAATACTGTTGCCCCATGACAATCTCCTTATAAATATATATGGAAACAGACATACTTGAAAATTGCACTGTAGACTTCTCATACCGACAATATCTTTATCAATGTCTGTGCCGCTTCGCTCCAATCAAGATTTCCAAAAAAAACACATATTCCCCTTTATCGTGGCATTTAAGAACATCATCGATGGATAATTTGCCACGACATTTCATATCTGCAGGGCAAATCCCGAAAAACTAAGGAAGAACAAGGACAGGAGAGGCCACATTTTCAACGTTTTTTCCCCTACTCACATCTCGCGTTCGACTTTCCCCTTCAATTTTCAAATGCTTTCAATTATATTCTATTAAAAGGAGTAAATCTGGAAACCATCAAGATCTTGTTCATTGGAGATATCGTCGGAAATGCGGGGGTTGGAATGGTTACAAACTTTCTTCGGGGCTTTATCGAGAAATATAAAATAGATTTTGTAATTGCCAACGGAGAAAATGCTGCCGATGGAAAGGGGATTACTGAAAAGCTCGCCCAAAAATTCTTTTCACTCGGAGTCAACGTAATAACAAGCGGTAACCATATCTGGGATAAATTCCAGATACACGAATATATGATGAGAGAAAGAAATCTCCTCCGGCCTATGAACTTCCCAAAGGGATCGTATGGAAATGGCTACGTAATTTACTCCCTCGGTGAAAAGGGAAGTGTTGGGGTATTGAACCTCCAGGGGAGGACTTTCATGTACCCCATTGATTGCCCGTTTCGCACTTCGGATTGGGCTATTGAAAAAATGAAATCCGAGACACATATAATAATTGTTGACATGCATGCCGAAGCAACTGCTGAAAAGGTTGCCATGGGTTGGTATCTCGACGGAAAAGTAAGTGCAGTTATAGGTACTCATTCACATGTCCAAACTGCTGATGAGAGAATATTGCCCGGGGGAACAGCCTATATTACCGATGTAGGAATGACTGGACCATATGACTCAATAATTGGCATGAAAAAAGAAAGCGCACTAAAAAGATTTATTTATGCAACCCCTGCCCGCTACGAGTCCGCCGAAGACGATGCGAAATTAGCAGCTGTGGTAATAACAGTGGATCCAGTAACAGGAAAGTCATTGGACATTTTGAGAATACTTTTTCCACCATTCATTGATCGAAAATGAGCGCAAAGATAATTGACGGGAAAGCGATAGCTGAAGAAATTCGGAAAGAGGTAAAAGAGCTTACCGACAATTTAAAATCATCTCGTGGTATTACACCTGGACTGGCGTTTATACTCGTTGGCAACAACCCTGCCTCGGAGCTATATGTATCAAGCAAGGCAAAAGCTTGTGCCGAGATGGGTTTTTACTCCATCACAGAGAAAATGCCCGAAAATACGACCGAGTCGGAACTTCTCGACAGAATAAAGATGTTCAATAATGACAGCAAAATACATGGTATCCTTGTGCAGCTACCTCTCCCAAAGCACATAAACGAAATTGCCGTTATTGAATGCATCAGTCCCGCCAAAGATGTAGACGGTTTCACACCTGTCAATGTTGGTAGACTCGTCATAGGGGAAAAATCCTTTATACCATGCACTCCAGGTGGCATACAAGTACTTATTGAAAAAAGTGGAATCGATATAAATGGCAAGCACGTCGTTGTAATTGGCAGGAGCAACATTGTTGGGAAACCTGTTGCAAACCTGCTCCTTCAAAAAAGGAAAAATGCCAATGCAATTGTTACCGTCGCCCATACTGCAGCCCGAGACATTTCGTACTTCACTCGCCAGGCAGACATTATCATTGCCGCAATGGGGAAACCAGAAGCAATAACCGGAGAAATGTTACGTCCCGGTGTTGTTGTAATAGATGTTGGCACGAATCGAATATTGGATCCGTCGAAAAAGAGCGGCTATAGGCTGGTGGGCGACGTCCACTTTGACTCGGCAAAAGAAGTAGCATCGGCAATAACCCCTGTTCCAGGTGGCGTAGGACCAATGACTATCGCTATGCTCATGAAAAACACCTATCTCGCTGCTGCAGGGGAAATTTATTAAAGCATCCTCAAAGGCTCAATGAAAGGAATCACAGTAAAAGTCATTTTTAGTTTTTCGAGGAAACAAAAATGAACAATATGGATCGAGAAGAACAACAGTTGATCCGTCGTGCACAAAATGGGGATAAGAGAGCGTTTGGTAAACTTGTGAAGAATTATGAACAACTTGTCTATAGCTTTGCCTTTAAGATTTGTCGTGATAAGGAAAAAGCAGATGAGGTCTTACAGGAAACCTTTGTGAACGCCTACAAAGGCTTGAAATCCTTTTCAGGAAAATCAAAGTTTTCAACTTGGCTCTACCGCATTGTCACCAACAACTGCCTGATGATGCACAGGAAAAGATCTAAAGAACCCGTAGTTTCACTTGACAATACTGACTTCTACCAAGGTACAAACGAACTGCAAATTCCCCACAGGGGAGAAACCCCATCGGATTCGGTTCTCAACAAAGAGCTAAAAAAAATCCTCGATGATGCTATTAGGAAACTCCCTGTGGATTACCGCATCGTATTTGTAATGAGAGACGTGGAAGGCCTGTCAACAGAGGAAGTAGGCAAAGCTCTCAAACTTTCAACACCTGCAGTCAAGTCACGACTGCATAGGGCGCGTTTGTTCCTTAGAAATGAGCTAAACAAGTATTTCTCGGAGTAAAAATGCGACCACACAAAAAATATCTAATGGAGATATGTTCAAAAATAGATTTGGACCTTAACTCCTCAGCCTGCTCGAAACTAAAAAGTCACTTAAGCAAGTGCCCTGAGTGTGCCGCCTATTATGACTCGTTAAAAAGAACAATCATCCTGTACAAAAACTACAAAGTAAAACCAAGCAAATCACGCGTTAAGCAAATTATGGCGCGTCTCAACATTGATTCGGATATTGGCAAAAATAAGAACAGGTAAAAAACCGTGTAGGGTGATTTGACAATTTATCAACGACCTGCGAAGCACACTCCTCACATTCGACCAATTGTTCGAAGACGATGATCAACAATTATTTCACATTAGAAGCGATATTGGCCGAAATATCATATGACATCAAGAACTCAGCAATAATCTCAAGCTTTACCAGAGTGAAGAGAACTCTTGATCTCATTTTAATGAAAGACGGGCGAAAACCCTCGCTAATTAAAGTCAGCTGCGTTCCTAACCAAAACTACCTGTTTTTAAAGCGCGAGTTACCAGCTATTCCGAAGGGTGCTGCTATTTTCCCCGCTATTATTGGCGTCAAAATAATTTCCGCTGAAGTTGTCAGGTACGACAGAGTCGTTATTTTCCGCCTCTCCAATCAACAACAGCTTGTCGTAAATTTTTTTGGAACACATTCCAACGTTTATCTGACAGATAGCAAGAACAAAGTTGTCGATCGTTTCCTCAAACGTGGATTAGAATTGGGAGAGGAAGTTAACTTAACCCCGAAAGAATCAACGAATCAGCATAAAAGCTTGTCCGACGTATCTAATTTTAATCTAAACGATCCTGTAACTGCGGAAGATATCTCTCAACTTTTCCCTTACCTATCAAAAGAACTGGCATCAGAGATAATTTTTCGCCTTCAACATGTCTTACAAACCCAGAGCTCATTGAATGAAATATCGGATTTCTCATGGGCATCCAAGCAAAAATTACTCAATTGCATTTTAAGAGAGATTCTTGACGAACTTTCGCACCCAACACCTTGTATTTATTACAAAGAAAACAAACCGTACCTGTTCAGTATTATAAGGTTGCATCACCTATCGAGCCTTAAATTCGAACGTTGTATCACTGTAAACAGCTGTATCATAAGGTATGTTTCTGAAACTGAAAGAAATCAAGCGACTGAAGATTTGAAAAAGTCTCTATCTAAAACTGTAAGAAAGAAAATCAGGGATATCAAAACGACAATTGAGAAAATTGAAAAGGAGCTCGCTGAGCATAGAGAAAAGAGATACAGGTTTTATGCTGAAACCTTGATGGCAAATTTTGCAGCGATACCAAGAGGCTCCTCCTCCTATGCTGCAAAGTGGGGGGAAGATTTGATCACCATTCCTCTTGATCCGAAGCTAAAACCCATTCAGAACGCACAACTTTATTTTGAAAAAGCAAAAAAGGCGAGAATATCTCAATCTCAAGCTATACATCGGAAGGAGGAGTTGGACCTCACACTCAAGAAATTGGAATGCGTGTTAGCGCAAGTTGAAACTGTGGAAGGACAGCAGCAACTAAAATCTATCCTTAATAAGGAGGGACTAAAACCTTTACCCCAAACTAAATTCCGCAAGTTTGATCAACATGGATATGTGATATATGTTGGGAGAAACACACTCAATAATGAGGAGTTAACCTTTAATTATGCTAGGCCGAACGATATATTTCTCCATGCCCGAGGGACCTCTGGATCTCATGTCATAATACGTAACCAGTCCAAAAATTATCCACCTAAGAAAATTATTGAATTTGCAGCAGAACTAGCTGCGTATTACAGCAAAGCAAACTCAAGTTTAATTGTACCGGTTACTTATACGATGAAAAAATATGTAAAGAAAGTTAAGGGCAAACCAGGCTCTGTGCGTATTGATAGAGAGGAGGTGATCTTCGTATCTCCAAAAAAACCCGCTCCCCACGAGTAAATATTTCAATTTCGAAGTAAACTTTACCGTCCCCAAATCATCAACTCCCTGTTCCATTTTGAACCACCCTTATAACATTCTATAAACTGGCAACTTACAACAGTATTTTATTTCATCATCAATCAGAATTTCTGGCACGCTACTGTAATGTGTATACCTAAGCGAGGAAAGTTAAAATGCTTATAGTATGCAAAACTCTAGTGCTTGTCGAAAGAAAGGAAACAGCAAGGATTGTTTCAAAGGCTTTGGAGCCCCCTAAGTTTGAAACAATTTTCGCATCGACTCCACTTGAGGCAAAATCATTTTTGGAATCAAACACCTTTGATTTATTTGTTGTGTCGGCATCGTTTCGGAATGATAACACAGTCCACAATTTGGCCTCTGGTGTGCCGACTCTCTATGTAGAAGCATCTTACGTCTCTGAAGATCAGGTCGATTTAAGCCCAATAGAAGAGGCGGCAAAGATTAAAACCTCAGCTGAAAGGCTCTTGAGAAAGAACTACATAAACTGGGTCGTCTACGCGCTTGAATATGCAAATTCATGAGATCCTTTGGCTGCATGGCTATTACAATAAAAGCCAGATTGTTTGAGAGGAGGGCAAAATGACAGAAATAATTATTTACTTTGCGGCAATTGCTTCACTGGCACTTACTATAGCGCTTGTGATCGTGAAAAAGAAAGAAGAACTGGAGAATCGTTTAAAATCCGCGGAACGAATTTCTTCAATAGCGGCTATTAGAGTCACCCCTGAATTCTCGCTTGATAAGAGACTGAGACAAATACTTTTATCCGTTATGAACGTTTTTAATTCACAATCAGGTATTCTGTCATTTAACAGCAAGCTGCTCGGAAATTTCAAATTCACTGAGGGGGTCAGCAATTTTGAAGCGAAAAAAATCCCTGGTACAGACGCCGATAATGATACTCTAATCCGGACATACAATACATTTACAACTGCGCGACGAAATGCGGACATTATTCTACCAATCGAAAATAGAGATTTTATCTGCACCATATCGCTAAAATCCGAAAACAGTTTATCAAGCCTGGAGTTCAGTCAACTGCAGTACATTCTCAAAGAGAAGCTTCAAAATGCAATTTCAGACGTATCCGCTTACAGCACGTCGATAGATCCCACAGGAAGCATCTTTCATAAGATTCTTGACGAGATGAGCATAGGCATTGTATCTATCAAGCATGCTGCAGACCGTCCAGCCGATGAGTTCAAAGTAACCCATATAAACCGATCCTTCTACAAGATCTTTGGTCTAGAAAATTCAAATGCGACAAGTGAAGAAGTATCAGAAGTACTATCAAATTCAATCAGAATAGAAGAGCTACAAAATCTTGGAAAAGGTATCTCTCACATTGAGAGACAGCTGAACTACATTAGACGTGACGGATTAAAGGTAACTGCACGCCTCATAATTGCAAAGGCTGATGACGATAGTGAGATAGTCATATTTGAACCTGTGGAAAAATCAAAGATCCTTCAAAGAGCATTTCAGATTATTCTGAATAGCTTTCAGCAACTTTTTGTCTCCCATGATATTAAAAGATTTCTAAGAGAACTCCTCGAGGCATCTGGTTCCGATGGTGTCGCGCTTGCAAGGAAAGGGGATAAAGACGGCGTACTTGAAATTACAGAAAAAACTGGCTTTATACTAAATGTTCCTCAAATCATGCTCGACGAGATACAGACGGGAGACATTATAAATTCTCAAGGCTACTATGCTGTCCCCTTCACTACCCATGGGGATGTCACGGGAGCAATTATTGCTCTGAAGCCTCGCGAAGATTCTGCTGAGGTAATTTCAATTTCATCAAAGCTCCTGGGTGCTTATTTCGAAACATTAGAACAAATTACCTGGCTAAACGAAAATAAGAAACATTTGGAAACCGAACTTAAACGAGCTGAGGTTACAAACCAATCAAAATCTGAACTTCTGGCAAATATGAGTCATGAAATTCGAACACCATTGAATTCTATTATCGGATTCGCCCATATTCTGCAAGATGACACAACAGATCTTTCAAAAGACCTTATCAAAGAGTTTGCTTCGAATATTCTTACAGCAAGCAAAGACCTTTTAGCATTGATTAATGATATCCTTGACTTAACTAGAGTTGAGATAGGTAAAATGCAACTTCAAGTCCAGCAATTTTCCGTAAAGGAAGTAGTCGAGAGCGTCAAAAGAATACTGAAACCAGCGCTTGATGAAAAAAACATCAAGCTCGACACAATCTATGAAAAGGGGGTCGAATCAATTTTTGCTGACCCTTTAAAATTCAAACAAATTCTTTATAACATATTGAGCAATGCCATTAAGTTTAGTCCCCACCACACCCCAGTAAAACTTGAAATTCATAACTCCGGCGAGGGTATTGAAATAAGAATCACCGACAAAGGAATTGGCATAAGGAAAGAGGATATTGACAAATTGTTTAAACCATTTGTACAGGTAGGCGATAATAGGCCAGGAAATGGTACGGGACTCGGCCTTGCCCTCACAAGACGACTTGTTGAGTTGCACGGTGGATCTATATGGGTAAACAGTGAATATGGCATGGGCACAACAGTCGTGGTCTATATGCCAAATTTCCCTCTTCCTGCACTTTCTGCTCAACTTGAAGATAAATCGGATTTAAATTTGAATGAGATCGTTTTTGTTAGCGAAGATTACGAACTGTTTAAGTTGCTCAGGGAAACAATAGATGAGGCGGGTTTCGAAATCAAATTGATCAGGCCAGGTGAATTTTATCGTAAATTCAGTGCCTTAAACCCGTCAACAAAATTGATATTTGATGCCAATTTTGTAGATGTCAAGAACTATGCCGAGTTTGTAAAGGATTGGAATAAAGTCGTTGTATTATCTGAAAGGGAAAAATTTGACGAAATACTCCTTAATCATGAAAGCGGCAAAACTCATATCAACATCCTGGACCGGAGAAATTTCACTAAGAGCGAGTTAATGAATAAATTGACACAACCTGCAGCTTCACAGAGGAACTAACAAAGATTTGCCCCCCTCGAGCTGGTGCTGCCTTTTGTGCGCTAGGTGGCACCGGCTTCTTTGTTTTCCAAATACAACATGGTTCAGCAGCGTACAGCAAAACTCTATATAGTGATTTCGGCAAAAAAGATAATCTTCAGACTTCCCTTAACCTTTCACCTTTTCTCTGAAATACTCCAGCGTTCGCAAGAGACCATCACGCCTGTTCACCTTTGGTTCCCATCCGAGAATTTTCCTGGCTAATGTGATATCCGGCTGTCGAACTTTTGGATCATCTTCAGGAAGGGGCTTGAAGACTATCTTACTTTTACTGTTTGTTAGTTCAATGATTTCTCTTGCAAACTGAAGTATCGTTATCTCATCTGGATTTCCGATATTTACCGGATTCGTATAGCTTGACCTCAGAAGCCTGACAATCCCTTCAACAAGATCATCCACATAGCAAAAGCTTCTCGTTTGAGTCCCATCGCCGAAGGCTGTGAGATCTTCACCGAGAAGAGCTTGCTTCATAAATGCTGGTAGGACCCTGCCATCATCAAGCCGCATCCTCGGACCGTATGTATTAAAGATTCTAACTATCCTTGTGTCCACCCCATGGTAGCGGTGATATGCCATAGTCATAGCTTCGGCAAATCGCTTTGCCTCGTCGTAAACTCCACGAACTCCAATTGGATTGACGTTACCCCAGTAATCTTCCTTCTGGGGATGCATTAATGGATCCCCATATACTTCACTGGTAGATGCCAGTAAGAATTTTGCCCCTTTCGCTTTTGCAAAGCCAAGTGCCTTGTGAGTACCGAGTGATCCAACTTTCAGCGTTTGAATAGGAAGTTTCAAATAGTCAATAGGCGACGCAGGACTGGCAAAATGGAGAACAGCATCAACTCTGCCATCGATATAAATAAAATCAGTAACGTTGTATTGAATGAATTTGAATCTGGGATTTCCAAAAAGATGCGATATATTATCCGGGCTCCCCGTTATAAAATTGTCCATGCATATCACTTCATCCCCCTCGGCCAAAAATCTATCACATAGATGAGATCCGATAAATCCAGCCCCGCCAGTTATTAGTATTCGTGCCATCAGTAATAATCCTTAATTTTTTCGCTATCTCCGACCAATACCATAGTAAACAAAGCCAAGCTCTCGCAACCGTTCTGGATTATAAATGTTTCTCCCATCAAATATAACGGGCTCCTTCATATACTTCTTCATGAGGTTTAAATCAGGCTCTCGGAATTCCTGCCACTCGGTTACAAGTATCAAAGCATCAGCATCTTTCAATGCAGCGTATTGATCCTTTGCGAATTCAATTTTGCCGTACTTCCGCACTCCTTTGCTTGAAGTAACTTTCAACCCAGCAGCCTTTCCAGTGCTGAAAACTTCCTTTGCCCTCTCAATGGCAACCGGATCAAAAGCAACGACGTTTGCTCCGGCACTGACAAGTTCGTTTATCACAACGATTGATGGAGCCTCTCGCATGTCGTCCGTCTTGGGTTTAAATGAAAGTCCCCAGACTGCAAATTTCTTTCCTGCAAGATTCTGTCCAAAATGTTTTTTTACCTTTTGAGGAATTAGCTTTTTTTGCTCATCATTGACAGCATTGACAGCCGAGACAATTGCCGTCTCAACTGAGGCCTGCTCTCCCATTTTAATCAACGCTTTCACATCCTTAGGAAAGCAACTGCCACCCCAGCCAATACCTGGGAAAAGAAATTTTGGCCCAATCCGATTGTCATAACCAATCGCTGTCCTAACCTTCTCAACATCTGCACCGAGGTTTTCGCACAGCCGGGCAATCTCATTCATAAAAGAAATCCTTGTAGCAAGGAAAGCATTGGCTGCATATTTGACCATCTCCGCACTTCTCGAATCCATTACCAGAACTGGCGCACCTGTTCGTACAAATGGCTCGTAAAGCTCACGCAAGATTTTTTCCGCCTGTGGTTCATCAACTCCAATAACAACACGATCAGGGAACATAAAATCCTGGACTGCATTCCCTTCCTTCAAGAACTCCGGATTGGAAGCAACACCAATACGAGCATTTGAGTACTTCCTGAAAATGTCCCTGAGTTCATCTGCAGTTCCAACAGGTACTGTACTTTTTGTTACCACAAGCTTGTAGTCAGATATTGAGTTTTCGTTCAAAATACGACCGATCTTCTCTGATACTTCTTTCACGTATTTGAGATCTGCGCTTCCATCAGCGCCTGGGGGCGTTGGCAAGCATAGGAAAATTACATTGCTCGATATCACAGCATCATCAAGGGAGGTGGTAAAGTTCAATCTCTTTGTGGTTAGATTTTTAAATATGAGTGAATCAAGACCAGGCTCGTAAATTGGTGAGACACCCTTTCGAAGCTTTGAGATCTTTTCCTTCACTACATCCATACATATGACGTGGTTCCCGGTTTCAGCAAAACATGTTCCCGTTACCAGGCCCACGTATCCTGTACCAATAATGGCTATGTTCATAATACTACACCTACTTGTTAATCCTCAAGATTTAGTTTTATTCTAAATAATGAACCGCAAAACTTCAACTACAGACCAGCTGAGCCGTCGGTCCGACTATTCGCACTCCGCCAACAGGTACTCTTACACCAATAATTTTGTCTACCCCTTCTATCCTTATCGTGAAAGCTTTGCCATTAACTAAGTCTACAATTTCTCCCCTCAATCCTGTAAGGGGTCCAGACGTTATCTCAGCCCACATCCCTCGATAGCTTCCATCAAGAACTTCGATATCGCTCGGATAAGATTTTAAAATGTTTCTTACCCCATCAATCTGCCATTCTGGGACCACACAGGGTCGTCCGTTAAAAGCAACAAATTTCAAGAAGCTCTTCACATTATAAATAGACTCGTACTGGTTCGCCGAGGTTTTAACAAACACATACGATGGGAAAAGAGGTACCTCAACCCATTTTTTTCTATCACTCCAATTGTGTAGCTCTTTCCTCATGGGAAGATAAGCCTGTATTTCTCGCTTGACCAATTCTTCGAAGACCTTCTTTTCATGACGGGTGACCACATAGATCACATGCCACTTTTGATCTGTTGCGGGTGCATCAACTCTCATATTCGATATCCCTCCTTAAAATGGCTCACTTGCACCATTTGTCGCTCTGACTACGTAATTTAACGAAGGTCAAATCGCTTGTCAACAAGACGAATTGTTTATGAAAAATCTCCATGAAAAAGAGGTTAAAATAGACGTGATAAATTTGCAGGGCTTTTCACCTAAAGGACATCGGCTGTAACGTACTGCGCATATATAATCCCTTTAATAAACCGCAATAGTCCGCAATTTCAATTCTGTCATCAAACGTCTCAACCATTACATTTGAGCCTTTTTCAAAATAATCAAGGTGGACAACTGTGTTTAATTGCCATGGCCCTCGATACCGAAGAAAGAGAGGAGCCAAGGAATATGGCATTTTATAGAGAATTATGCGATGCGGGCACCATCAAGGCAAGAGATAGCCGGTCAAACATAACTGGATTGTAAATGGTAGGATTGCCTGGTGCTGGAAGTGTGGAAATGAATTGGAGGGCCGATCTGGATCAGGTCATAAGGGTGTAGGGTATCTATATCTGCAAGAACAAAGAACGCAAGCCTTTCCTCCACGAACAAGGTAAGTCAACTGGGAAAAAGAGGGAAAGAAATTGAGTCAGGCATAAAAATAGCCCTGTACGGGTGTCCACCCAAAATAGATCTGCGTTTTCTTTGGATATTTAAAGATGTCTCGGAGACGAACTTGGCTCCCCAGATTGGTATCCCAAAGCGTGCTTTTGTGGGATGGGGTGAGGCTTGAAATGAAACGGATTACTAAAGGACATACCATGATAAGCCTTCTCCCCCAAAGGATTGCGATAAATGAAGCTCCACTTCACGCCTCTGCCCGTTAGGACAACTTTTTGGCAAGCTCCCTGATGTGGCGGTCTTGGTGAGCGAGTAGCTTCTTTTCGTCGTAAGTGATAAAGTCGAGATGAGTAGAGATGCGGTATTTCTTTGACCCATCGCTCTGGATAAACTTCTGCCCGTCTTTGTCCAATAAACTGTCTTCCAATGCGGTCCTGAGGTTGCTGTAAATCTGATACTTCAGGACATCAGTAATTACCCCCTCTGACTCCAAGGTGTAAATATTAACCCAGCCGCCTTTTTTCTTCTTAAGCTCTATCACAAACCGCAAGAACAGGGTAAGAAAGGAGTCTCCCATCTTTATCTCATTCCCGTTGACCACGATGAGGTTGCTTTGCTTCATCGGGATCGTGCCGGGGATATAGACCTTGTCATAGCATTGATACTCAAACCTCTCGTAGTCCGCCTTCTGCCTCTTATTGCCTTTGGCTTCAATAACGCGGAAACCAGCTTCTCAATAGGCAGTTCAAAGGTCTGAGGATCAATGGATGAGACAAGGGATGTCTGGACAATCTTTTCATGATGTAACCTTCCCTTTAGAGGCACATCCTCAATCTTAGAGGCAGGGGTTAGAACAACAAGGACATCATCGTCCTTGCAGAGGTGCTTTAAGCCTGAAAGTTTTACCATTTTTCATTGCCGATTTTGGAGATAAAAATAAACCCTACCCGATTATCACTATAGGGCTTATAGCCTACATAAAAACAGCCCCCGTTTATCCTGTGGAGATCGCCATCTATTCTGTTGGCAGTGCGAAGCTGAAACAGAAGCATATCCACAGAGAAGGCATACCTGTTGAGGTCATCCCTTTCAATGCGGATAGGGTCTTCCTCCGGATGCTCAAGGCATACCGCTTCAAGACCCCCTTCAGTCTGGACTACGGTCAGAGGGCATCCGTGCTGACAGCGATGAAGCCTCACCTTTTCCATATCATTTTCGGAAGGTCTGAAATAGACAAGGATTTTTCTTTTTGTGAGGTCTTGAAAGTCTTTTGGCGAAAGGGAGAGGAGTTCCTTTTTGGTAAAGAGGGGGTTGGGGCTCTTTTCAATCTCTTGTAGCAAAAATTTAATCACACCAGCTTGACTCCTTGCTCTTTGAGATAAGCGCTTATTATATCGGCGTGCTTCTTCTTGGTAAGGTCGGTAACATTGGAAGGGGTGATCTCGAAGGTAACCTTTCTCGGCTTTCCGTCTATGTCCAGTTTGAACCGAAACTTGGCGTGGACTAAATCGCCCGAACTCAGGCTTATGCCATCAAGGTCATCCTTGAGCGTCCTTATCTGCTGGCCGTCTCAGATCACCACTGAGCGCTTATAAGAGCCATGAATGACCACAATGACCGCCTGATCCCCCTCGTAATAGTGTCTGACCAGGCACTCCTGACCCTTGGCTAAATTGAAATAGAATTCTTCGACCTTCTCCTTGAATTTCTCTATCTTCTCAGGGGTAATCTCAAAGTCATCTGCCGTATTGTTTTTCTCTTTATTTGAATTTTGAAAAACATTTATCTATTTCTGGCCTCAACTCTATCCCTACTCTTTCGAAACAATCCAGCAGTTCTAAATAAGATCCTTCTCCTCCCATTCTTTCAATTTCTTCCACTTTATTCGGATTTTTTCCTATCGTGAGTTCATTCATAATATGCTGAATCTCAAGCTATGATTGTTCGGTTATTGCATTGTCCTGATTCAACGGAAATTGGACTTTTTGGTTATTAGTATAAAACCGTTTCCAGTCTTATACCGACTCCTCGCTATATGGCTACAGAGTTTTACCATCTCTGGAACTCGGAGGGAAAACGCCTCTCCCTCCTCATCCAGATAGTCAAAGAACAGCTTATCTTGGCACTTACTTAAGCAAGAACAGCTTCTTCACCTGCACGAAGTTCTTATGGTCTCCACTTAACGACTGTGCCGCTATCCTGTAGAAGTACACTCCGCTAGCAAATCTCGATGCGTCCCATGTGAAGTGATAATAACCAGCTTGAAGCTTGTCGTTGACGAGTTCTTTCACCTGCCTGCCAAGAATATCATATATTGTGACGGATACCTGAGATTGCGTTGGCAATGCGAACTTGATTGTTGTGGAAGGATTGAATGGGTTGGGGAAATTTTGATATAGCTCGTACACTGTCGGGATATTATCTCCTTCCCTGGTTATCCCTGTTGGAGTGTCTCCTGTACCGCTTAAGGCTACTTCTGTTGGCGATGCGGATGCGTTTGTATAAACGTAAAGTGTATCTTCATAGCTTCTCACAGAATCCGGTCTAAACACTATTGGTATCAAAGCCGTATCTGATTGTTTCACCGTATCCGGGAACATGACTCCTGACAGTTTGAAATACTTTGTTAGGGTCCTGGCCGAATCAATAACCAGTGGGTTGATGGAGCTGTTAGTCACCTTAACAGATTGAGTCTGAGACTGCCCTACTTTGGCTCTGAATCCCGAAGTGAGATTGACAACGGAAACTTGTGGAGTGGGTGAACTTCCCGATAGAGGTATCCTCGCATTACCGCCATTGGAGATGATGGTAAGGGTGTCAGAGAACACCCCAAAGGAGTCTGGCACAAAGAACCCCCTCAGAGTATCCGCGACGCCATTGATAACGGTATCTTGGTAAGAGGCTACGGCAAACTCCCTTGTGCCGGTGTACACCGAATCAATCACAAGCGGACTACTGGAACTGTTGGTTATTTCCAGGGTAAACGACCTCCTCGAGTTAACCTGAACCGCCCCCAACGAGACCGCTGATTTGTCTACTGTGATACTGGGCGGAGGAAGCATCTCTGACAATGGTCTTCTCCAGACCCCTCCAGCCACGGCAAAAAGGTTCGTTCCTGAAACCGCTAGACACGTGACATAGGTATTCGTCAAACCGGTTTGAGTCCATGTTGTACCATTGTTCGTGGATAGAAACACACCGCCACCAGTCCCGGCAAAGATGTTCGTGCCTGAAACAGCTAGAGACCTGACCCAAGTATTCGTCAAGCCATTATTGACTTGAGTCCAGCTTGTACCATTGTTCGTTGATAGAAACACACCGCCAAACAAAGTCCCGGCAAAGATGTTCGTGCCTGAAACAGCTAGAGACTGGACCCAAGTATTCGTCAAGCCATTATTGACTTGAGTCCAGCTTGTACCGTTGTTCGTAGACAGAAAGACGCCGCCATCAGTCCCAGCAAAGACATTTGTGCCTGAAACAGCGAGAGACCTGACATCACCATTCGTCAAGCCATTATTGACTTGAGTCCAGCTTTTCCCGTCGTTCGTAGAGAGAAACACACCTTGGCCTTCACCATAAGTCCCGGCAAAGAGATTTGTGCCTGAAACAGCTAGAAAGGAGACCCCCCAAATATTCGTCAAGCCAGTTTGAGTCCAGTTTTTACCGTTATTTGTAGATAGAAACACACTGCCAGGAGTCGTCCCGGCAAAGATGTTCGTGCCTGAAACAGCTAGAGCACTGACATTAGTATCCGGCAAGCCAGTTTGAGTCCAAGTTGTACCGTCGCTGGCGAATAGAAATACACCGGCGTTAGTTCCGGCAAACAGACTTGTGTCCGACACGGCTAGAGACCCGACACCAGCATTCGTAACCCCAGTTTGGGTCCAGCTTGTCCCGTTGTTCGTAGTCAGAAACACGCCTTCACCAGCAGTCCCGGCGAAAATGTTCAAGCCTGAAACCGCTAGAGACGTGACAGCAGTATTCGTCAAGCCATTATTGACTTGAGTCCAGCTTGTACCATTATTGGTAGATAAAAACACACCACCTCCCGAAGTCCCGGCAAACAGGTTCGTGCTTGAAACAGCTAGAGCATTAACTGTAGTATCCGTCAACCCATTATTGACTTGAGTCCAGCTTGCGCCGTTGTTCGTAGACAGGAACACGCCGCCACCAGTTCCGGCAAACAGATTCGTGCCTGAAACCGCTAGAGACGTGAGAGCAGTATTCGTCAAGCCATTGTTGACTTGAGTCCAGCTTGCGCCGTTGTTCGTGGACAGGAACACGCCACCCCAAGTTCCGGCAAACAGATTCGTGCCTGAAACCGCTAGAAACGTGACATAAGTATTCGTCAAGCCATTGTTGACTTGAGCCCAAGTTGTACCGCTGTCCGTAGACAGAAACACACCGACATTAGTCCCGGCAAAGACATTTGTTCCTGAAACAGCTAGAGACCAGACATAAGTATTCGTCAAGCCATAATTAACTTGAGTCCAGCTTGCGCCGTTGTTCGTGGACAGGAACACGCCGCCACCAGTTCCGGCAAACAGATTCGTGCCTGAAACGGCTAGACACCTGACTTTCGTATTCGTTAAGCCATTATTGACGTGAGTCCATCCTGTGCCGTTGTTCGTAGATCGAAGCACACCTTCACCATCAGTCCCGACAAAGAGATTCGTGCTAGAGACCGCCAAGCAGGTTACTTGGCCCATATAAGGTCCGTTTGTCTGCACCCACTGCGCATGTAGTGGATTGGTCATGCTCAGCATGAATAAAGACACCAATAAATTAAGTCGTCCTTCCCTTTGTAAAATAGTTTTCATTTTTATACCCCCTTTTACTGTTTGTAAATGCCGATAATTATCGAGCCACAACTGTACTTTGCCACTTGTGCAAGCCTCAGTTTTTATGCCTTTTAACTCTTTCAGTAAGCTTAAAATACACCGCCTTTATTTTCAAGACTCACGTCAGAATTTCCATAAATTGTGGGAATGACTGTAAGCGTATCAATTTGCGGTTGGTGATTTTGGTAAATTTATAGAATTTTTGATCCAATCTCGAGAGAGCAATTTGACTTTGCACAGTTCGATTGGGGCGAAACCGTTTCGATATTTCTTTGCTCTTTTGCAGTCGGTGAAAGGTTTAAAGCGAAGGTAATTTCTGAGCATGTTGAGATAGTTGAGAGCCGTGGAGAAGGACTGGAAAGCCTCAATGGTCTTGAGTCTTCTCTGAAGTTGCCTATTGAAGTTCTCAGCCATGATGTTTGTTTTTGGTATACGTTGATTGATAGTGTAGGTGGTAAGCTCGTCAAGATTGTGAGTGAGGAACGAGACGACCTTTGGATATTTGGAGCCGTAGCGTCTTTTGATAAGCTTGAGTTCCTTAGTGACATGGCTGTTGGTGTTGTTCTTGA